>Ga0228710_1002149_pt1 | contig 30813 bp, 25 predicted proteins | sample MedpolnodulmetaG_FD_177995 | JGI IMG/M metagenome (GOLD analysis project Ga0228710, IMG submission 177995) | Root nodule microbial communities from Medicago polymorpha collected in Santa Monica, California, United States - pink nodules | ecosystem: Host-associated > Plants > Roots > Nodule...
AACCCCTTTTAAAAACAAAAAAAAAAAAAAAGGTTTTATTGGCATTTGAATATGTAAATCATATGTCGCATAAAAATGTCTTCTCCAGTAAGTTCATCATACAAAATTATCTAAGCAATTTCATCTATGCAGAACCATTTTGAATAAATATTTGCATAAGTATCATTTAAGAGGTAAATTATTAAAAACACTTGTTTTCTAATACTTATTTTTACACTCACTTTCTTATTATTCTTATTAGATGAAACCAGATTAAATTGCATACTTTGAAAATGGATTTCGCATAAAATGTTAAATGAGTGTTGAAACTCAAAAGTAACTTACCTAAATACAACTTATCTCGCATTTGAAATTATAAGACAAGCTCTTTTTCTATGTATACATAAGTTCTTCTACATAGCTCTTCAAAAAAAATAAGTAATCGAACGGTTGGTAAAAAATATTGTAATTTTCTTCTATTTTACTATAAGCGGGAAAAAAATTGAAATCCTTTTCAGTTTGATCATGGTGTAATAGTTCCAAACTTGTTTCCTATATGAAAAATTCAAAACAAAAAGGTTTGTCTACAAATTTCAAATTTCTTAAATCACTTTTAAAAAAATGATCCATCCAATGTAGCACAATTAATCTTCAAGATATAGCCTAGGCTAAGACCTTGTGTGTGGCGTTGGCCTCCTTACATAGTACAACGATATTCTGATATTCCAAACTCAAATTTGCTACACCACATTTTCAAGTTATTGTCCGTTTTGGATCTTGTGTGAGTCTTTATGATATTGTCTTGATTAAAAGGCGTTTAAGTCTTTATGATTATGTGTTGATTAAATGATGTCTAGGTGAATTGAGGGAAGTAGTTTATAAATTAACTTTAGCTTCAATTTCAAAGCAATACTAAAATTGAGGATTAGTCTCATAGTGTGAAGAAAACTTCTTTAAGATTATGTGTAAATTCAAGCTTCTAAAACAACAGCATATAGAATTAACCAATGTGAAAAACTGGACGTGGAAAATGCAATTAAAAAGCATATAGAATTAACCAATGTTGAAAGAGCATATAGAATTATGCACATAAATGATCTTCATGCTAATTGCTAGATAGTTATAATGAATTGTTATTTGGAGTTTTATCATGTGCATTTATGTTGTTCCATCTGAGTTCACTCTCTTATTCCATCTGAACCATTTAACTCATCTTCCTTTCTCATCTTCTTCTATGTTCTTCACACTTAAATTTAACTCGTTCATGGAGATTGAAAATGTTTTATCAGTGAGTTTTTTTATTATGAACATGGAAAAGTCTTTTTTTATATAATTTTACTTTTACTTGATTAGTTTGACCTTGTCTTTCAAATTGTGTCAAAGACAAGTCCCACATCGACAAGATTAACATAAAAGTGTAGGTATATATATCAAAAGAAATGTGCATCAAAATAGGCATGTAATGATCTGAAAATTAAATTGCAAAATTAAATTTCATCATTGATTCATGCTTTTTGCTTTTTTTAATATGATACATTTTATATTAAAATTACACTTCACTTATAATTTCTTAGACGTTCCATGCTTTTTTTTAATGATACATTTAAAATTTTATATTAAAATTACACGTTTCACTTATAATTTCATCTAATTATAAAAAATTGAATAATTTATTATATATAAAAAAAAGTTTATAATTCTTTCGAAACAAAAAAGTTTATAATTCAATTTTAAAATTTGTCAATAATTTATAATTAAGCCATTAAATTAAAAATTAATCTTTAGCCATTCAAAAAATAAATTAAAAATTAATTTAAGTTTTTCAATTTTATATAAAAAAAATTACAAAACTCAATTACAATTTTTTTAAATTCAAAACTTATTTAGACATTTGAAGTTTATTCTTAGTGAATCTCCCTCCTTCTATACTCTCAAAAGCTCCCAAAAAGATCAATAATCTCTGACAACAGCGTCAAAAACTTGTGATAAATTTGACAAACATCGAATTATTTCAAGTAATAAAATAGCAAGTTATCCTCTTAATAGAGATTGTTGTTTTCTACCCGGCAATTTACTAAACTTATAACTAAAAATTGCATGATTGTTTCATTGTATGCTTTATATCAGCAATACTGTAACAAAGTCAATATTTTTATTCCTTCAAAAAAAATTGTTAATATTTTTATATGCGTTAATTTATTATCTCTTCGCCATTGCGGTGTTTATACATGTTTTTTATTTTGTTGTGCAGAATCATAATTATTTCATTTTCTAAAATGTCTAACTGTTTTTGTTAAAATATTTAAAGAAAACTAATTCAACAAAACTTAGAAAATAAATTCGTGTCTAACTGTTTTTGTTAAAATATTTAAAGAAAACTAATTCAACAAAACTTAGAAAATAAATTCGTTTATAAGACACCTTTAAACGTTGTTGACCAGAAAAATGGTTTTATTCGTATTTGAATATTTAAATCACATATTGCATAAAAATGTCTTATCTAGTAAGTTCATCATATAAAATTATCTAAGCAATTTTACCCATGCAGGACCATTTTGAATAAATACTTGCATAAGTATCATTTAAGAGGAAAATTAAGAACACTGTTTTCTAGAGCATTTAATTAATACTCATTTTCTTATTAGATAAACTAAGATTAAGTTATTTCCGTGAGCTTAGCTCAGTTGGTAGAGATATTGCATATTTATATGCAGGGGCCGGGGTTCGAACCCCCCGGACACTCCACTTCTCCACATTTAAATGTGCGCGCTCTAACCATTAGATTACTTGACCAGAAGAAAAAAAAATTAGATTAAGTTGCATACTTTGAAAATGAATCTTGCATAAAGTTTAAATTGAGTGTTGAAACTCAAAATTAACTTATCTAAATACAATTTATCTCACATTTAAAATTACAAGACAAGCTCTTTTTCTATGTATATATAAGTTCTTCTACATAGCTCTTGTAAAAACAACAAGTAATCAAACGGTTGGAAAAAAAATATTGTAATTTTCTTTTATTGTAGTATAAGCAAAAAAAGAAATTGAAAACCTTTTCAGTTTGATCATGGTCTAATAGTTCCAAACTTATTTCCTATATCAAAAGTTCAAAAATAAAAGGTTTTGTTTACAAATTTCAAATTTTTTAAATCACTTTTCAAAAAATGATTCATCAAATGTAGTTCAATTAATCTTTAAGATCTAGTCTAGGCTAGACCTTGTGTGTGGCTTACGCCTCCTTATTTAGTGCACCGATGTTTTGATGGCGTCTAACTCTTTACGATTTTGTCTTGATTAAAAGATGACTCAGTGAATTTAGGGAAGTCGTTTATAAATTAACCTTAGCTCCAATTTCAAAGCAATACACCAAAGTCTCAAACTGGTTGACAATCAAGATTAAGAGTAATACTTTCTTCAACCCACCAATGCACATTTTTAACTAAAAACCAGAAATATCATTATCCAGATACTCCCAAACAGGGAGTTAGACGCAAGAGCACCACATCTGCCAGAATGAGATACATATATGCACCAATACTATCATACTGACAAATCTTGACTAGCATTGACACTTGATTCCTAACTAGAGATAGTCACAAAACTTGATCCCTCATCCACAAAACTTTGACATGCCACATGACTCATGGCCATCATAAAATTGCCAACAACAAAAAAAATCTAATTTACAAAGGCAATGTGCCAAGTGGCTGTAAGGAATAATGTCAGTCCAAAATCAAAACAAGCTGCATTTTAAAGCCACCTCCATTTTGAGCGCATCAGTTGTGAACTTGTGATCAATTCCTCAATCTAAATATAACACAACTCATAATAGTTACTTCGACTAAGGATTAGTCTTATAGTGTGAAGAAAACTTGTTCAAGATTATGAGTAAATTCAAGCTTCTGCAACAACAGCAGTTTCTTCATCAGTAGAATCAGGTGATAATATTTCATCCGTAGCATCTCCAACCATCTCCTGCAATTCTGAAACGGTTTCCGTCTCAGCATTGAGAAGCTTTTCCCTAAGCTTTGTTGTTAATTCTTGTAAGCCATCACTGTTGATCAGGTGACTTTTTAGTGCATCCTTGCCATGGCAATTCTTGCCATTATATTCGTAAAACGAACCACTCTTTTTTATGAATTTGTGTTTTATGCTCAGCTCTATAATCTCTGCTTCTCTGCATATGCCCTTGCCAAACTCAAGCTCAAACTGTGCAGTTTTAAATGGAGGGGCATGCTTGTTCTTCACAACCTTGACAAGAACCTGACTTCCTACAGTCTGCAGAGTAAAATACCATTAATTAGACCTTAATGCATTCAAGCAATCTTAGGATCCAAAGATGCAAAATTTTGCACTTACAGATATATAACAAACAAAAGATCAAGCAAATGTGAAAAGAGACCTATCCAAGATATATAGCTAGGGAAGATGACCAGTTTGAGGGTTAGCGTTATATCAATTTGAATCCAATGAACAAATAAAGGGAAGCCCGGCGCACAAAGCTCCCACATCCGCAAGGTCCGGGAAGGGGTCCCATCATTTGGTGTATTGTACTCAGCCTTACCCTGTTTTTACACAAGAGGTTGTTTCCAAGACTTGAACCCGTGACCTTTCAGTCACATGACAACAACTTCACCATTGCACCAAGGCTCCCCCTTAAAGAGATCCATCAATCAAAAGGCTGGGACCACATAGACAGTTAAAGTACTTAGGCCCTAATTTGGATAAATAACTTAGTTATGCGCTTATAGCATAAGCGTTAATCATATGAGCGTTTATGTATGAATTATTTTTACAACAAAAGATAAAATAAATTCATATTGTTTTCGTATAAGTTATAAATTGTGTTCATAAGCTATCCTAGAAAGCTTGTTGAAAAAAGCTGAAAACAGCTTATTGACATGTCACAAGTTGTTTACATAAGATCTCCCAAAGAGTACCAGAAGTGTTCATGTTAGTAGATAAGTTTAAATAAACCAACCCAATACAATGCATTTTGCATTTTACAGTTTTACCAAAGGTCTTCCTCAAAACTAACAAGGTTGGTCTGAAATTCTGAATTCTGATGTCTCTTTATGTCCACATTGCAATACAAATTATTATACCACTAAAATGAGGCTTGCAACGAAAAGCATACCACATCAGAGACACTAAAGCTACTTTGTAGAGTAACTGCTCAAGGTGGAATTACATTGACTATGAACAATTAAAAAAATTGAATAATAAGCACGCAACTTCAAATAACTTGTTTTGAAAAGCACTTAACCATACTATTACTAAATCATGAAAACTGCATATTAAATAAAATTTATTTGAGGAGTTCTCGATGCAAAAATTTGACAAGTCCATTTATCTAAAGTGACAACTAATCTCAAAAGCTTGACAGTCACTCATTTGTCGAAGACACGTAAAAAAAAAAATTTGTCTAAGACACACTTACTCCTGTATAATAAGGCTTAATAATATCTCGATGCATCTAAACTATATCATAGGATTAGTTTCCTATCATAGAATATCTTTGACTACCTATCTCTTAAGATTAGACTGATTAATTTCCATATTTCTACGGTGGGATTGGTCACCCGGATTAGTCAATCCGTGGTCTGGATACCGAGTTTTCAAAAAAAAAATCCATATTTCTTTATTACTACTCCCTCTGGATTCATTCATAACCAAAACTACCACTTTCATATGTTTTAAGGATGAGAGTCAAGTGCATTTAATTTTTATTCTTTTTACGGAAATAAGCTTAGCGCAGTTCATTGATAATAAGAGTAGAGATGTCAAGAAAAAGCTGGAAACTAGTATAACAAAAGGCTACTCAAGCTATACTATAAGCAACACCACTGGCTTGTTTCTGAATAAACTTCCCATCAGAGTTCACTAAATCAGACGTGAAGTTCGTTCTGAGAGTAGCAGCGTAAGAGGTCTGTTTCCCATTAACACCAATTTTAATGCCAGAATTAATACGCTTACATTGAGATTAAAGGACGTATATATGCAACATTATCTCAAGCAATCACTTGAATATTGTCAAGTTTGTATCAATTTAAGGACTAGAGTACAAGGAGGTAGGAAGGGATGGTGTGTCAGGTGGCACTTCTTTTCCTTAGTTGATAGGAACATAATTGCCAATAAATCAAGAGATACTTATGAGAATGATGACTTGCCGGCTTGGAAGGAATTTATAGGCTCTTGGTTCAGCTTGATGTGCCAGATTATTCTGGTGGAGCTTCTATTTTCTTTTCCAGTATAGCCGAAATCAATATCCAGGAAGAAAGTCTGAAAACTGCATTAACACTGTGCCCTTCCTTGATACTTTAGGATTTCACCGTGCAACTACTGCTGGTATCGGACACTCTTAGTCACAACTTTAATGCAAAGAATTATGAGCATATCATGAGGTATCATTTCATTAAACTGCTGCCATATTTGGAATGGTGCATTAATTCGTATGAGAATTTTGAAACAGACCCAGGCTATATCCATTATAAATAGGTAGCCCCTGAACGATGTATCTCACAACCTAAAACTATCTATTCATTAGTGCAATATACTCTTCTTGCATTATATGACTACCTGAGCACAAGGTGGAAATCTCCATGATGGACACCAATCGTTTCATGTTTCAATTTTTCCATTGAGGAGATATGGATCGGATTTATCAAAGTGGGCCATGGCTGTTTGATAATTTTCCTTTGGTTTGTGGAAGGTTACCTTTGGCGAGGATCCAGCCACTATGCTATTGGATACGACTGAAATGTGGGTTAGGTGCACAACTTACCTTTCGGTTTCATGACAGAATCGATGGGGATTTTGCTGGGAAACCATGTCGGTAGTCTTGTGAAATATGACTTCCAAAACAATTTTAGAACCTGAAGTATATGAGGCCCCAGGTGCCTATGAAAGTGCAGGAACCGTTGAAGCGTAGTTGGGAGTTCGAGAGGGTAGACGCTGATGCTGTCACTGTTGCATTCCGATATGAAAAACTCGGTAACTTCTGCTATGTGTGTGGCATCCTGGGGCACACAGATGGGTATTGTCCAAAGAGATATGAAGCAGGCTTTGTTGAAGGATATAAGCAGTGGGCCCCCCACTAAAGCCTGCTTCATATCTCTTTGGACTATACCCATCTGTGTGCCCCAGGATACCACACACATAGCAGAAGTAACCGAATTTTTCGTATCAGAATGCAACAGTGACAGCGTCTACCCTCTCAACTACGCTTCAACGATTCTTGCACTTTCATAGCCACCCGGAGCCTCATATACTTTCTCCAGGTTCCAAAATTGTTTTGGAAGTCATATTTCACAAGACTACTGACATGGTTTCCAAGCCAAATCCCCATCTATTCCGTCATGAAACCGAAAGGTATGTTGTGCACCTGAACCCACATTTCAGTCGTATCCAACGGCATGGTGCTGAGATCCTCGCCAAAGGTAATCTTTCACAATACAAAAGGAAAATTATTGAACAGCCATGACCCACTGTGATAAATCCACTCCATGTCTCCTTGATGAAAAAATTCAAACATGAAACAATTGGTGTTCATCATGGAGATGTCCACCTTGTACTCAGGTTGCCGAGAGAGAAGTCATTCTGTCTTTGAAAGTATTGAAGTGAAAATAGGCTTGTTAATGAGAAGCCTACCAATAAAGCAGAAATCTAAGAGATCAGGGTTGGTGTTTGTTTGGTTAGTGTTTGTGTGGCAAGCGTTGTGAACAAGAGTTGCAGATAATACCATGATGATAAGCAAGGAATTTGTGATATAATGCAAATGCAAGAAGTGTATGTTAGAGAGGGTTTAGATTGTGAGATACAGCATTCAGGTGCTGGCTATTTATGATGATGTAGCCTGGGTCTGTTCCAGAATCTTCTCATACGAATTAATGCACCATTACAAATATTGCAGCAGTTTAATGAAATGATACCTCATGATATGCTCATAATTCTTTGCATTAATAATGAAATGATACCTCATGATATGCTCATAATTCTTTGCATTAAAATTATGACTAGGAGTATCCAATACCAGCAGTAGTTGCACGCTGAAATCCCAAAGTATCAGGGAAGGGTGCGGTGTAAATGCAGTTTTGAGACTTTCTTGATGGATATTGAATTCGGCTATACTGGAAAAGGAAATAGAAGCTCCACTAGAATAATCCCTCCCTACGTCCTTGCACTCTAGTCCTTAAATTGATACAAACTTGCCAATTTTCAAGTGATTGTTTGAGATAATGTTGCATATATACGTCCTTTAATCTCGATGAATGTGCATTAGTTCTGGCATTAAAATTGGGTGTTAATGGGAAACAAACCTCTTGCACTGCTGCTAGCCCAGAAAAGGAAGGAAATCTATTTCATGTAAAAAAGAAATATATTTACTAACCTACTCTGAATATAATGGTCATATACTCAACATTCAAGACTTAAATTAAGGGTACTTTTTGAATAATAACATAAAATGTGGATAGATTAGTTGGCATTTGTTTATATTTGATTTAAGTTCAACAGATATAGACACTTTTTTGCTTATAGCCAAGTCCGGAGAGAGTACATACATACATAGAAATAATAGAGGGATTTTGGTGTCTTATATTGGTATAGACAAGAGTCCGTGTTTAGTCTTTTTACATCAAATCATATCAAACCATAATCATAATTCAAACCCTTTATTCTTTCTTGACCCCTCCTATTGGAAACCCTATGACTTCAACAAAGCTTATGTGTGAATCCCAAATTGTAGCAACCTACCACAAAAATGTTATAGCATAATAGTGGACACCAGAATGGCTGCTAAGATCAATGGGAGTTATAAGGTGGTTGAGGTTGTTGGGGTGGGGGAGTTAAGGAGTGGAGTGGAGAGATAAGGGAGGTTGTGGGTTCAACCCCCAACCACAACAAAAAACTAACTTCTACAACTAACAAACTAACATTTGCCAAAGAAAAATAGATACAGGAGAAATAATTTATATTATGCATACATGGTTAAAAAGAAAAATCTATATCCAAATTTAAAGACATTCATAATTAATAATCAAAAATTGAACCACACAATCACCATCAATCTAAGGCATCATCGCTGAGCAATAAGAGCATAGGAGTGAAGTTATTAAAGAAAGAAGAGAAGATGATCGGATTAGAATAACAAAACAGAACACACATTAGACGAAAATTAGGACAATGGGAACAAAATAAAGTGTGAAGGAAAATGTTGAGTTTTTGATGGTCGGCCAGAAAATGAAGGGGTTGGCCAGAAAAGATGCAGACAAGGAATGCAATGGAACAGCACCATAGCAATGGTATTGTAAGCAATTCATAACTCTTTTTAAACCATTATATTTGAACAGGCATGGAAATACCAGAACAAGAAGCAATAGAAGAGGAATGAAAGATGAACTGTACCTCTTCACCCTTCTTGACAAACCCTACTCTTTTGATGTTTAGCCTCACAGAAGAATAGAATTTCAAAGCATTACCACCACAAGTAACTTCAGTAGGCCCACCAAATCCGCCAAAAGTAGAAATCTTCGACCTTACCTGGAGAAGCATAGACAATATAGTTCCCACAATTAGAAGATAAGTTTTCCCCTCAAATAATGTGGAATAGAATTAACAATAATGCTAAGAACACACTCTCTAACACACACATTCCAACATACTCTCTTCTATTGGTTAAAATTCATATGGGTCCCGCCAAATTTCTATGGGACCCACCAGAGCCGTTCCTTGGCATGCGCAAGGAGCTCTACAGAGCCGAGCCTCCAATTTATGGGGGCCTCAATTATTTGTAGGTGTATGAGTATAATTGTTGGGATGTAGGATAATATTTTCTTTTTTGTTATGTAGGTCTAAATCAAACACTTATTATTTGACAAAAATAAAGAGTAAATGGACAAGTTAGGCCGAGCCCACACATCTCTCTAACAACAAAAATTCAACAAAACAAATTAAAATCAAAATAATGCTTATTGTTAATTTGCAATTGTTTAAATTATCATTAATTATTTTTATTAGGGGCCATTTTTAATATTAGAGCCAGGCCTCCAATTTTATTGGAACGGCCCTGGGACCCACATAATTTGGTGGAACCCGTTTGAATTTGGACCAATAGAAAGTGTGATGGGATGTGTATTAGAGAGTGTGTTGCTAGCACTCCTCTAAAATTAATTAATCATGCCAAAAATAGAAGGATATGTATATTCACACACAATATCTAAATAGAAGTAATAAAAAAAATACATGTCAAAAACATTCCTAGGATCAAACAGCTATCTCTACCAGTTACAATCATGTAGGCCTAGCAGGGTAAGGTCAATCTCCACAACACTACAAAATTCATAAACCAGCAAACGAAAACCGCAACACCAAATGACAAGAATAGAGTAGTAGTATCACATAAAATCAATTTAGATGATCAGGAAAGCTATAAAATGCATCAATAAATTTCATCTTCTTATTTAGGTAACTACCAGCAATGAAATTTCATGTTCCTTAATATCCATATAATCATTCTGCTACTAGAAGCAGCACTAAATGTCTACAGGCTGGGTAGCTTAAGCTTTTGATTTCTAGTCATCAAATTTTACATATTCACTAAACTTTGCACACATGCAGAGTCAAACAGATAAAAAAGAAACAGGATCAAAATGTAGCTAGGCAATAACATTAAATAGGAAACAACGCTGGAGGGAACTGAATTTTAGTATCAACACAAACAAGCTAGTGCTAAGTTATGTTTGCTATGCATCCTAATTGCTACAGAAAAAAAAAAAATTATATGCATAATTCAACCACAGGAAAATACTATGACAGTGCAATCAGCAACTGTGGCTGATACCTGGTTTATAAAAATCAATATACACTGTGAAAGTGACAAGGAGTGGCACAATTTCCGAAGAGCCTGGCTCATCAACCTAGCTTGCATTGCCATGTGAGCATCACCCATCTCACCATCAAGCTCACCTTTAGGAACAAGAGCAGCCACCTATAAGTGGAGACAGGGCAAAAAGTTAAATTCATTTACTCAATTACAAGAAACAAGATACCAATAACTTAATCAAGACCCCACATCAAGGAAAAAGGGGGAGATAAGAAATGTGTTGCTTCCAGAACTGAATCAACATCACATATTTCAGGACCCTGAGAAGTTATTAAATACATCATTCAAGGCACAAAAGTAACAACAGAATTATTTCATGATCCATGCGCTCTCACACACAAAAGGATTATTGTTAAAAGATAAAATAAAAAAAATAAAAAAAATGAGTGTCTCACACTTACGCTGTCGACAACAATTACATCAATCGAACCACTCCGAATTAAGGTATCCACGAGGCTAAGTGCCTGTTCACCACAATCTGGCTGTGAGAGAAGCAAGTTCTCGGTATTTACGCCAATAGATTCTGCAAGTGTCTTGTCAAGTGCATGCTCAGCATCAATAAAGGCACAATAGCCTGCATGTACAAACTTACTGGTTAATAGATATTCTTAACAAGTTAACCACACTAACAAAAATATACATGCCTATTTTTCATCATTATTAAACTCGTTGAACACAAATCATTGGCAGAACAAATGTGACTGGCTGCGTAGCAATGATTACTACACTACTATTATGGTCGTATACACCATAGACAAGACAAGACAAGAGTTGAAATGCTAATGCCAAATCCAATACAACCAGAAGTATAAACATTACAATTATCACTTCAAAAATTGCATATAATGAATACCTCCTTGCTTCTGCGCCTCTGCAATAACATGCAAAGCAAGAGTTGTTTTCCCAGAAGCCTCTGGACCGAATATTTCCACAACACGTCCCTACAGACATCAGTTGCGTATAATAATTAATGCATATATGTTGCATAATGAAACAAACGATTCATCTTCTATTCACTCTTGCTCAGTGCATATATCAAATTATACTTGAAAGCAAAAATGCAAGTACCATCTCATAACCAGACAAAACATTTGCGGAGTATACTGTCAAAATTCAAAACCCACACACTCAGTCAAGAAGATTAACAAGTGATGGCCATCCAAAACAGTAATAACCACTTTTTTTATGGATTAGATAAATTAGAAGTGTGGGAAGAATCTTAACAAACTGAGCCAAAAATAAAAACTTTAATCATCGGTGAGAACAACTTATATTTAAAAACAAAAGGTCCGATGTTGGTTCAGGTGCTACGAAAGTAAAAGATGTGAATATACCTTAGGAAGACCAAATATTCCTAGCGCTATATCAAGAGCAAAAGAACCAGTTGACACCACAGGTACATTTTTAGGTGAGACAGTACGACCAAGCCACATAATCGATCCCTTTCCAAATGTAGACGTGATCTGATCCATGGCTTGTTGTAAGGCCAAATCTTTCTTAGACATGTTCTCTTCACCCGAGTCACTTCCATCTGATTTAGAGCGCTTCTTACCTTACATATATCACATGAAAATGAAAACATGTTATTAACTTCAAATCAGTAAAACGAATGGAAATAGAACAAACACATTATTCAATATTTGTGCTACCATGACTATAATATGCAAAACAAAACTAGAAAAATCAAAAAGTCCAAATTTTTCAATTCCAGTTTGGTTCACACAATACTAAAACATCAACAAATATCTACCAAATTCTAGATTAAACGCAACAAAATGAATAAGAATCACCGACTCATGTCACAGTGTTACATTAGAGACATTAGACCATTAAGTGAACCTATGAATCACAAACCAAGACGCAGACACCTCACACACCAGTACACCACATACACTAGCAACAATTTATGAAAATAGAAATGATTGAATGTAACTACATGTGTTGGTATCGGACACCGACAATCAACATGTGTCAGACACCGGCTATCAAGCACTGCACAGACAAGGACATCAGACACACCACTAACACATCGACACCGACAATGAAGCACCGACCCAGACACGGACATGTCCACACCGATAGTAATTTGAGAAAATGATGGCGTTGGATGTAATCACATGTCTCACTGTCGTGTTGGCGTCAGACACAGATGTGTGTCATACACCAGACGCAACTTCGATCAGAGGTGTCGGTGCTACGGAGGACACCGGACACCTCTTCAATTAGAGGTGTCGTTGTTGCATATAAGCCTACACCCTATTCATGATAATTATAATTTCAAATTACAGCAAGTTCAGCAACCTATGAAGCACGGACACTCCTCGAATTAGAGGTGTCCCAGTGTCCGACACGCGACGGTGTCTGACACCAACACGACACCTATGATTACACTCAAAATTATATCATTTTCTCAAATTATTGTCCATGTCGGTGTGTGCCAAGTCCGGTGTCCTGTCTGCAACACAAGAGACTTATTTTCAATACAATTATTGAGTTTCTAAACTTTTAGGGTTCATACAAGTGAAGCAAAAAATTAAAGGGGGAAAAAAAATTAAAACCTTTATTGGTCGAAAAGGTCAAAACTTGAGATGTGCCCAAAACTCCATTTTTAGAGCAAAAGCGCTGCAAATAAAAGGGTCAATGAATCACTCATTGTTCATACAATAAGTAACCAAATTAAAAATAAAAAAAAAAAACTGCAATGGACTACCGTTGGAAGGTGATGGTGGAAGAAAGAGCGATTAAGGAAAAAAGTACTTCGAAGAAGCCTCGCCATGGAATAGAAGCACAAAAATGGTTTCTTTATTTTGCTATTTGATTTGGTTGAAGTTGCATGGAGACATGGACCACGAATTTGAGTTCACCTGGTTATTAGGGTTTGTTTAATAATTTCCCTCCATTTTTATTTTTCATTCTCCAATACATGAAAGAGGAAATGACCATTTTGTGCATGAAACTTTTGCTGGGCCCTCCTAAAAAAATAATGGGTTAATAGTTGTTTACCCTCTATAATATAAACCATTTTTTGTTTTCCCCCTGTAAAAATTTTTTTTGATTTACCCCCTGTAAAATATTTTTGTTTTGATTTACCCCCTGATAGGCCAAACAAAAACCAATTTTATTTTTTTTTTCGTTTTTGTTTGGCCTATTAAGGGGGTAAATCAAAACAAAAATATTTTACAGGGGTAAATCAAAAAAAATATTTTACAGGGGAAAACCAGAAATGACCTATATTACAGGGGTAAAGACCTATTAACCCAAAAATAATTGAGTGACATTGAATTTTTGTGGTATTAATGACTTTAGTATATTTAATTGATGAATAAATTATTAAACTCAAAATTATTTAAGTGGAATTCTTCCTCGAATTGGGTCATTTTGGTGGTCGGGGTATGATAAGATAATCATACTTTATTTCAATTCAATGTTTGATAAAGAAATAAGAATTTTGTTCTTTTGAAGAGGAAATAAGATATGATAAAATAATCCATAAAAAAAAAATATTTCAAAAAAAAAGATATGATAAAATAATCTTAAAAATTATTATATTATGTTTCTCTAATTAAAAATAAAAACTATCAGGATATAATGAATAGTTCAGAACCTCATCTTCATGCTATAATGTTAGTATTTGTTTGTGCTTTCCTGTTTTTATTTTTTCTTTCGATTGTGTGTTTCATATGGTGATTAATTAATATTGCCTAAAAAAAATATGGTCATTTTGCTTAATTGCAGCATTTTCCACATTCAGTTTTTAATATTGAGGCAAGTTACAGGGTTTTGGTTAACGGCGATCATAAGAATTAATGGTACCTTTCAGTTTACTTTAATTGATCATGTAAGAGTCTTGCAAGCATAAGTATTCTTCATCTTCCTGTTGAGTGCACACTCTCTTATTCAATCTGAATCGTTGATTCCTCTTCCTTTTTCATCTTCTTCTAGTATGTTTTATCAGTGAGTTTTTAGCATAGATTCTTACATGAATGAACAAGGAAATTATAAATCTTTTTTTAGTCTTTTCTTATTTAATTTTACTTTTATTTGACACGTTTGACTTTGTTTTTAAATTGTGTCAAAGGCAAGTCCCACATCAATAAGATTTTTTTTTTGGTTACTCCACATCAATAAGATTAACATCAAAGTGTAGCTATATATAACATCACTTGGGAATTAAATTGCAAAAGTAAATTCCGAAGTTGTTGATCTTTTTTTTTTCTTTTCAAAATGATACATTTTTATATTTTTTTACATCAAAAATAGCCATTTTACTTTTAATTTCATTTAATTAAAAAATTGAATAACTTTTTATATAAAAAAAAGTTATAATTAAATTTTAAAATTTGTCAATAATCTATAATTAAGCCTTTAAAATAAAAATTAATCTTAATCATTCAAAAAATAAATTAAAAATTAATTAAGTTTTTCAGTTTTATTTAAAAAAATTATCATGATATTTGCTGAAATGTTGATTGCTCAACAACAAAACAAAGTGAGGTTATAGTATCAACAACAATTTATGGTATCATGTTTAACATTCAATCAAACGATAACCTCTTTTTTATAATAACAAAATAAAAGGTTTAGGAAATGACTTTTGTGGTTCACCAAGATCTGGAAATGAATGATTATTTTTATTTTTATTGTTTTGGTCAAGTAGCTTAGTGCTGGAGAAATTCACCTTAAAAATGAATAAGTGGGGTGTTTGGGATTCGAACTACGGCCCTGCATATATTGTGCATTATCCTTTACCAAATGAGTTAAGCTCATGGGACAAAATGAATGATTATTTAGTTGCAGTATATGTAGATCAAATAAAAGGTTTATAACACGATATTTGTCAACAAGATCCGAATAAATTTTTATTTGAAAAGTCTCTTGTAAAAAATGATAAACCATTTGTTTGTATGCGCACTTGAAGGGACAAGGCATTAGAAACGAGATGAATTATATGAAGATTGGCAGCATTTCAAGAAAGAACAATGCCAACAATGATAATAGAGTCAAGCTCCACAATAATAGAGGTGAGACCTGAATTGCGAGTCTCACAGACAAGGTCCCAAAGTTCTGGCCATGGTAGAAGAGTGATTCGACCAAGGTTGCAGACAACAAGATACAAAGGAGACACAGTGATGGACTGAGAAAACTAACCTGTTTCTATCAAGAACAGCATATTAGCCATAAGAGACCAGCGATCCAAACCAGCCTAATGAGTTCGTTTACGGTCTGCAAGTGCAACTTTGTCACTTCTCTCGTGTTTTTAATGTCACTTCGTGTCATAAAAACATTGTTTAAGGGATCTATTATAAAAAATCGGGGAAATTACACTAACCTCCTCTGAGGTTTGTTTAAATGACACTCACACCCCCTCTATTTTTTAACAAGACACTAACCGCCCCTACTTAGTTTTTAATAAGTCACTAACCTCCCTTATAGTTAAGGGACCAAAAATGCAATTTATCCTTTCTTTTTTTTTACAAACACACCAGTAATATTGTCAAATGCAAATCAATAGTTTTCAAATTATTCTTTCAAATTCCTACAAATCAATAGTCTTCTCATTTCAATACCAAAAATACTCCCTAAAATTTCACAATTTATGTAGGAAAGATAAGTAAACTTTTGTGGCTAAGAGGTAAAAACTAGATTTATCACTCAAAGGGACGTTGGTTAACAAAACATTATAAAAACTTACTTTTCAACTTCGGTTTTTTATGTCCAAATTTTTTATACAAATGACAACGGAAAAAAAAAATATTCCCATCTTCAAAAAATATTGAATACAAAACTTCATTTTCGTAACAAAAACTGAATACCAAAAATATGATCAGGATCAAAACATGCCCATTACGAAAAAAATATAACAAATTTTCTTCCCACACAAAAACTTGTAGCATTGATTTGCCAATCTGAGTTTACCAGAAATATTGGTAATAATGAAGCACAAACTTTAAGTATCTGGGAAGCAGACCTATGAATTGAAGTACCAATAAATCACAACACCACTGACTATATAACAACCATCTCCAAAAGTAGAGAGACAAAAAAAGAGAAAGAGACTCGATAAATTCAGACTATAAAACTAAGGGTAGGAAAATGAATCAAGGGCCATGAAAAACCACATGAAATTGCAATCCTTTTTCATCAGGCACTAGGACCCTAAAACAACTTTCAGCAGCATAACACTCTGAAGAAACAAACTATTGCTGCTTGCACTCTGGTGGTCTTTCACCCTGCTGACCCTCGCCAAGCTGAGCTATTCCGCTCTTCTGAAAATATACAATACAAAATGGAAATCAGAAATTGAACGTCCAAAGCCATGAAGGTGTTGTCAATCACAAAAAAAATAAAAAAATAGTGGTTTGTTCAAGCTCTGCTATGCTACAGTGTTATAGTGCCACTATTTGACAGCACCATGTACTAAATAGTGTATCACTTTACATTGTTAGCATTCTGCTGCGCAATTACGCTGCTATGGTTGCTCCCAACACTCTTTTCAACACTCCTATTATTAGTTGAAATATGTGGCTCCCATTTATTTTGACATGGGTACCAAATAAATTCATGAAAGAGTGGAGAGTCTGTTGGAAACACTCCTTAGCAATATAGCATCAAGCAAACAAATCCAAAATGAAGAAGTGTATATAACATGATTGCATTAAGGTCACAAAGTTTACCTTAGCAGATGACTGCAGCAACGTTCCAAAGGAAATTAACATGGGGCAGGTGGAAAAACAAGCGAGTTAATTCGCATTCAAGCTTCAAATTAAAAAATAAAAAACAAACCAATAATTCACTACTTCAAATCAAACAAGTTCATACCTTCTTTTTAGTCTTGGTCTCTTCCTCATCTTCATCGTCGTCTTCGTCTTCATCCTCATCCTCGTCTTCATCATCATCCTCAGCATCGTCGTCTTCATCATCATCTTCGTCATCCAGGTCTCCAAACTCCTCTCCCTGAGCAGCCTCTCCAGTAAACCATGATACAGCATGGGGGATGATCTTATCTCTTATTGTTGACCTGAACAAGATGAAAATTCATTTAAGGGTATATTAAAAAATTACAAATGCAATAAACCATCACAGTTATTATGCTATAACAGACAAATAGGCAGTTAAGCTTACCCAATGTCGTAGTCCTGTTCCATCTGATTCTGAAGTTCCTCAGCCTGTTAAAAAATGAATTAAAGAGTTCAAGCAAAAGCAGAAAGTTTAATATTAGTATTTAACTATATAGCCTTCCATACCATATCTTCATCAATGTCTTCATCATCTTCAGGGACTTCTGGTGGATTGAAAAAGTTGAAGAAGCTTTCACAAGTTTCAGTTTTGGTAATTGGTTTAGCATTCTTTGCACCCTTCTTGGGCTTTTTCTTCAAAACCTTTTGTGTCAAGCATTTTCCAGGAAGCCATTGAATTTCAGTCCTGTAAAAGCAAAATGAAGCAAGCAAACCTTAATTCATGATTAAACAAGCCACTTTTGACCAAAACTAATAGCCAACAGCATCAGGTAAAAATGACCAGCTTACCCAATTGCTTTCTCCAATATAGGTTCATCCTCATCAACCATATGATATGTCTTCGTCAAGACCGAGTTTGAAAAATATGGATTGGTATCAAAGAAGAACTCAAGCTTGAACCCTTTCGGGTCATCGATCCTGCTCCACTTGATATCTTTGAGAAACTTGAGAGCAGCTTCATCGCGCTCCGTAACCTAGTTCATAGAGAAGCAGGGAAAACATCATTACAAAAGTACATTTATGGCCAAAAAACTTGAGTGTTTAAGAGTAAGAAGTGAACAACTTAACGGTTTTTTCAACTTACCTCTTCAGATAACACATCATTGTTTTTCATAGCATTTAGCCAAAATGAAGGGACTCCTTTCTCTGCATAAGTCAAAAGAAAATTACTGAAGATGACTAATTGAAACAATAAAAGTGCAAGGCATCAGTTTCCAATTACTACCATTGTCCTCATCTGCATCAGCTGTAGTTTCCATTGCTGCCCCTTCCACTTCAGTGACACCATTCACAATGTCATATCGCTGCATCCATTTTATAGACAAGTTCAGTAATTAAACATAAAAGATATTACATCAAATGTTCCATACAAATAAGGTTCAATAATTATAAACTTGAATAATAGAAAGATCAAGTATGATTAAATTGGACAGCAGAGCAAGTGATGCACTCGTTAAAGCATCATGCCTGATATGCAATTTTCTCTACACAATCAATAACAGAATCCTAAAGATACCTTTGTGTACAATGGTTGATACAATTTTTGGTATTTGGCTTCAAGAGCTGCTCTCTCCTCCAAAAACTTAGCCTCCAATTCATCATGTTCACCCTGTACAGTCATAAAACAATTTCAGAAGACAATATCACACGGAAACCTTATCTTTGCTGGGTAGCTAATCAAAAAATCAAAAACAGATAAATATAAAAGATTAGGTACAAACTACTAGAGCAATTGACAGACTCATTTAACATTATATAAGGGTGAAAATGTCTATTCACAGATGAAAAAACAAAAAGATAAATCAACTTAAGAATAAAATTTTACCTACGAGATATAAAGTCAGGGTCAAGTTATCAAAAATCATAAAATAGTATATTAATAAAATGAAAGAATGGAATAACTTGCTTCAGTCCAAATAGATTCCCAAGCGTTAAAATAAAATTAATGAACAAAAGAAATACGAAGTTCAGTAATCAGTTCACCCTATTGAATGTTAATTATGTATAACTTGCAGGAGAGCCTCAGGGTAACAATTGGAGGCGACCCCACGTGACTGAATAGAGGATCGCAGTTCAGCCTTATAAAATACCATAAAAGACACTGACTACTAAAAACCCACAATGAATCCAACCCTTCACTGAAACAAATACAACAAGAGATTTATAACACCAAATTATCTTATCATGATTTCACTAAAGCTCCAATCCATGTAACAGAGGGATCAATCCTCTAAAGTGGTCAATTTACTTTTAGAGAGTAATAAAGTGAGTATTAGGGACAAATCAATTAACAAATCAAAGGTGGATATCATAAGTGAATCAAAACAAATCATGGGTTTGTTGAAGAACAACCCTTGAAGTTCACACTTTATAAAGCAGCAATATCCAATAAACAATACACATAGGAGGATAAACCATCCAATTAAGCATAAAACAACACACATTCAACTTCAAAATTTAGGGAATATACCTGAATCTCTCTGAGAACCTCAACACGCTTCCTGACAACAGGGGATAGACTCTCTAGAACATCAGAGTGCTGTCCAGCAAGACTCTGAATCTTACTCTGCACACAAATTCAATCAAAAATGAAAACCCTTAATAAACAATAATCCAAAAAAACCATCAAAACTCAAACCCAAAACAAAATTAGGGTTTAATCAAAATTAGGGGTTTATCAAAATTAGGGGTTTTATCAAAATTAGGGTTTATTCAAAATTAGGGTTTAATCAAAATTAGGGGTTATATCAAAATTAGGGGTTATATCAAAATTAGGGTTAAACTAAAAAGGCACGAAACTTTATAACAAATAATAACAAAAAAAACAAAAGGGTCTAAAAAATTGAAGAAAAAGCACGAACCTTGAGAGCGTTAACTAGGTCAGCACGATCCTCTTCATTGAGTGCTACAGAGAAAAATTAAAATCAATTAAACAAAAAAAAGAGAGAAAAATTGAGAAAAAAACGAGTGTTGATTGAGAAGAAGGGTTTACCAGAACTGAGATCTGCGATGTTGAAACCTTCTTTGTTGCTAGTCATTGTTAAGAAAGAGGAAGAAAGTGACAGCGAAAAAGGAGAAAAGAAAACCTAAGAGATAGAGAGAAAGAAAGGGTTTTGATAGATTTCACTTACTGCCTCAAACTGATTCTAATCCTATGTTTCCTCTCCTTTTAAATGCCCTTCTCCCTCTCTTCCTTTTTTTAATTCATTAATTCTCTTATTAGGGTTTCCTTCTTTACTTTTTAGTGTAGCTGTCAGATGGGTCGGTCCAGCCGAGATTGTCTTAATTCGGTGTATTAGTACGTATAAATAGGTTTGATTGTATCGATTTGTTTGTTACATGGTCGGTGGATTGGTACATATAAATGAGTTTAATTGTATTGATTTGTTTCTTACATGGTTTATCAAAGATGAGTCTCGTCTAAACATGAATGGTTTGTGTGGGCTGGTTGATGGGTCAGTTTGGCCGAGCTTGTCTTAATTCGGTGGACATGTACATATAAATAGGTTTTATTATATTGATTTGTTTGTTACATGGTCGATGGACCGGTACATATAAATGGGTTTGATTGTATTGATTTGTTTCTTATATGGTTTGTCAAGTTTCGTCCAAACATTAATGGTTTATATGGGTGGGTTGATGGGTCAATTCAACATTTTTTTATCAAATATTGTTATGGTTAGAATTTCACGTTTAAGGTGAATCTGATAATCGAAAATGATATTTGCATATAATAATGCATTGTACCTACCAATTGTGTTATGCTCATATGGACAATTTAATCTATTTTTATAATTTTTGTTTAAAAAGGAGATGAAATATAAGATAAAGTTACAATTTTCTCACACAAAATAAAATGACATACTAAATTATTTCTTTACGAGACTATATTTACAAATAAAAAAGTGTCTTCATGTGAAATTTTAATTGATAAAGAATACACTAACATTATGTTTGCATGCAAATACATGCCACATAAAAAAAATTGAGAGGTACATACCATATAAATTGTCAATCATCAAATAAATCACACGTCTTTGTTTTATTTTTTTACACAGTCGTATTTTAAACATCCATCAAATCAACTTCTATACAAAATATATACCACTCAAACATCTACTCTTATAGCAACCTTAACCGTGAAGAAAAAAAATCAACACATCCCTTAAACTGATCCATGAAGAAAAATATTAACACATCTTTTAAACTGTTCTCTTTGTATGTAATGATCAAAATCATACATTGATCTGAGGACACGATTTGAACTCAAACGTATATATCAATAAATGAATCAAAAAAAACATACATAGGTCGATTGAAACAGTGGCCTGACAATAACATTCAGAAGTATGTAATGACTCTTCCTTCATCCATGACAAAACTCTGTTTTTGAATGTTCATTAATAATAAATACTATTTTTTATGATAAAACGATGATAACTAATAATTGTTACACCCAACTTCAATTATCATATATGATGCTCTAGTGTCTATGGCCCAATATAAACTTAATCATATTCTTCATTTAAGAGCCAAACACATTGAGATAAAAACATCATTTTATAAGATATTATGTTCAAAAATGAGTTTTAAATATATAATTTATTGATATTGGTCATCAATGGGCTGATATCTTTACAAAACCCATAACTGTTGACAGATTTGAATTTATCAAAAAGAATCAGAATGATGCTTGCCTATGAAGAGTAACTTAGAGTCTGGAGGAAATCAGAAGCAAATCTAGTCAGAGCCTCTGAGTAAGTACCTTTGGGGAGTGGTAGCCTCTGAGTAACCACAACCTCTGAAGTGACTTAGAATCTGGATGACCTAGACTCTAATGACACATATAAGGGGAAATGTTTTTAAGTGCTTTATTGACACTTGCCCCACTCATATGTCACGTTTCTGAGTAAGTTACTGACGCGGGCTGTAACTGTTGGATAATAACTACTAGACAATTATGATTATGCTTTGAATACCGTTGTCTCGCGCCCCTATTGTCATTAATGTGTATTTGTCATTTCAAAATTTTAAGTTAAACAGTTTTAATAAAAACACTTAAACAAATTCATTCACTTCTCACTATCACTTCCTACACTATACATATTCAAGCTTTCTCTGAAAAACCTCCGCTTTTCAAATATTCTCTTAGTAACCTAAAACTACAGAAAAATTGTCTCCTCGTCTGTATCATCTTCTCAAAATGGTCAAGTGGATCTACAAACTCTAGATTCTATGGTTCCTAGGGCACGAACTATGCGAGTTATGGAAAAAGATTTGAAGTTGATAAAGGAGCAGGTTGTGGACTTCGTATCACTTAGAAGAAACAGGTTCAACTTGGAACACTATTTTGAGAAACAAGGATGGATGACTTTCTTTGATGTTTCGGATGGACCATGCTACACCAATCTGGTCAAGGATTTATAGGTAAGAGCAGAGGTGATTGACAAAGCTTCTACTCTAGTAGAGATGAATGTGTTGATTAAAGACGACCCAAGCAGGAAAGGGAAGTCAAGAGCTAAACAGGTTTGCAAGAGTTCACAGAGACATAGATCCGTTCATCTGTCATGGGGATTGAGATCACAATCACTCAATCCATCATTGCCAAACTAATAGGAGTGGAGAACACATGATTGTTTGAATTCAATCACAAAATAATCCTTGTTAAGTTTGGAGAACTTATCAAAGAGAAACTGTTTCGGAACACAGAAAAGCTAGAGAATATGCACAATGACTTTAGAATACTCTTCATATTCCTTATTCATTGTTTCCTTCATAGGGTAGGGAGCACATACCAACTAAATTGGATAAACAAGGTCATTATTCTTTACCTTAAGCTTGAGGAGAAGATCAATTTGATTGCTTATATCTTTCATCACCTGCAGTGGCGGAGCCAGACAAAAAAAATTGGGATGGCCACTATCAAATAAACTAAAATATATAAATCATATATTTCTTTTAAACGGCAAATTTATTAATACACTCCACCTGAACAAGACGTAGCAGGTAGAGGATTGGACTGATGCCAATTGTACAAATACTTAAAGAAGCCAAACCAAGTCTACTGGTACACAAGGAAACTAGAAAGCCACACAAAGGCACCACCATACCCACTTAAAACACCAGCAACTACTATGCTCACATAATACACTAAAAAAACTCCAAAACCAAAGCCTAAAAACAGAAGAAAAAAATCCAATATCAGCATGCTCCTGTAAAATCCAAAGAATAGGAAACAAAACACAAGCTATAGACAACACCTAGCAGCCGCGACAACAACATAACAGTCCCAAAAATCTATTGTCATCTCTCCATCTTCATAACTTTTATACTAAATCATTAATAATTGACTCGGAACTAATACATGTACTTATCAAAATGATATAATGTGTTAAAGACTCTTAATGAAGTGAATTTCAATTTCAAAATCAACTCTATCTCTGTTTTGGTATGGTATGAATAAGCAATCAAGCACTTCAAAACTATTATAAATCAACATTACAATTGAAGAAGAAAGATTTCAACCTAACTACCTAGGAAGGCTTTTGATTAAAAGATGTATATATCAACATTCTACAGGTATACATGGCACGTTGTCTTAATTGTTTCATTCAAATATATTGTTACTTTTCTTTTGTATCAATCAACAATTTTTGTAAGGCACCTATTAAATGGGAAGAATAAGCAAGCAAGCAGTTCATCTATTATAAATCAACATTATAATTGAGAATCAAGATCGATTTAAATCAACACTACAGTTTGTGATTTACTTTTTCATTTTCCCCTTTTGTTTTGCTTAGGGTTATAGGAAAATTGAAATTAAAAACCAAATCAAAAAATGAAATTAATCAACAAACGATAGGAAAATGAAGTAGTATAATTACCAAACAAAAACAAAAACAATTATACTTACTCAACTAGGGTTTGTGGGAGAGATGGAGACAAATGAAGAGGAATCAGAGATCAATACATAGAGAAAAGAGAAGAAGACGAGTGAGATGAGTGTGGGTTTCGAGTTCGATGGAGAGTTAGAGAAGGCGACGGTCGCGGCCTGACTGACGACATGAGATGGACGGAGGTAGTACTGCAATCGCTAGAGAAGGAGAAAAAGATATCGCATTTCATGTTTCAGAAAAGAAAATTGAGTGACATGTTTGTAATTTTTAAATAAGGTCAAGGGTATAATAGTAATTTCACAAAAATAATGGGGAGGCCATGGACATCCCCACTCCCCAAGTGGCCCCGCCACTGATCACCTGTGCACAACTATTGAAGACACCAAAATTAATCAAGGAAGAAATGTGCCCTATCCAAGACTTTTGTGTGAACTCTTTCACCAAAAGCAAGCTAGTTCGAACTCTAGAGGATCTTGGTCAAGCCTGTAATTTGGGAATAAAGTATAGGTAAGTTCTCTCAGCAGAGCTTCTGGGTAATATGAAGATCATAAATCCCAAAGATGTTGCCAAGTATGAAGGGTTTGTTATCAGAAGCACCAAAAGAACACTTATGGAAGATTTCCCTTGCATCACCAAACAACACATCGCATAGGTGATGGCTGACTTAGTTACTAAAGCTAAGGCACAATTTGGAGCTGATGCCAACTCTAAAGATCTTCATGTTGCTTCAGAAGATGTGGATGGGAAGAAAAGGAAAAGAAAGACTAAGATTACTTCCAAGGTTCAAAAGGAACCAAAGACCAAGGAATCTGAACCAGCTAAGAAGAAGAAGAAGAAGAAGAAGAAGAAGAAGAAAAGAAAAGGAAAAGAAAGACTAAGATCACTAAAGGAGTGGTGAGAAAGGAAACCAAAACTAAGAGTGGAGATACTTTGGCTCCCACTCAGAAAAAAGAAAAGGCTCTTGCAACTTTTGGAGTAAAGAGGAAAGCTCTATAAAAGCCGAGGTAAATCAGGAAGCTGCAAACTACTCCATCAAACTTTGACACTAAGTCTAATGATAACAAACCTCTAGCTACTAGGTACAAGATCAAGAAGAAGCCAGAGGTGGAAGTTCCAGTTCAACTTTTTGCAAGTGTGTTTAATGAAAAGATTGCAGAAGGTTTGCTTGAGGTTGTTGAGAAAGAAGAGGAGTTTTTGGGAAACAAGGTGTGTTTAATGAAAAGATCAATTTATGATTATGATTTCGACAAGATGACCGAGGCTCAATATCAACAATGCCTTCATTCTCTTGATGGCCACATCCCAGACTTTGTGCTTGTTTCTTTTCAAGCTTCTCAAGAATGCACTGAAAAATTGTTCTTTGTGGTGGAACAAATACTACTTCACCAACCTTGTCGATGAACCAACATTTCGCACCAAACTGATCAGTGCTTTTCCTTCTTTGCAGATTAAGACGAAGAAAAGCAAAGGTATGCATGTCAAAGAAATTTAGGCTTTCCATAAAAAAATTTAAGTTAGGGAGATGTAGCTGACAATAAATTAGTTACGTGTGTTATTGATAAAAAGAAAAAGAAAACTATATTGATAACTAAAAAAGAGATCAAAGTTCAAATAGGAACAACAAAAAAAAAATTGAGAAACAAAGAAATGAAAAAAGTTGCCTAGATTAGTAACCTAAAAGGGTCACTGATGACATGTCATATTACGTTATTCTTACCGTGTTTTTCAGTCATTTTCAGTAGGTTTTACCAGCAAACGGAGGAGTATTAGAGCAATTGCCTATGAATTCGGGAAATTTGTAATATTTTCTATATTTGAATCCGTAATTCTATTCTTCCCAAAACATAGCAATTTTAGGGTGTTTTTGATGAAATTCACGAAGAAATCATGCAAATCGGCAAAGCAAGAACATCCAAAGATTAGTGAAGAACTTGGGAAGATCAAGAATGAAAATTCAAGAGGCCTCAGAAGACTTTATAGAGGGAGGAATTCTGTTTCCAGGTCCCAAGATAACTTGTATGAAAGTAAACACCCCAAACGACGGAAAAATGGAGAAAAAGGGCCCGTAACGCACTTACATGCGCCTAGGGCATAAAGTGTGCGCCCCGAGCATTGAAAAAGTGCGGGGCAAAAGCGTCTTTTCCTGCTATTTTGTGGGTAAAACCCGCGTTTTTAGCCCAAACACATATGGAAACTTTCCCTATAAATAATGTCTTCCTTATTCATAATTTCTCGTTCAGAACTGGAGCATTTCAAGAGGAAGGCGATTCTAGGAGTTTCAGATGGAGTTTTTCTATCTTTTCCTTGCTTTTCTAGGGTATGTTTTTATCTTTTAGTAATTTGTCTTTTGTTACCATGTGTAACTGAATATTTTTAGGTTATGGTTTTAAGATGAACCTCTATTTATTTTTTGAATAATTATTTAATTTATGTTGTTTATTTAGTTATTTGTTGTTCCCTGTTTAGTTGTATTAGGTTAGATTTATTTGCATTGTAGCGCAACCCTAGTTTAGGCACTTAGGTTGTGACATGGCCTAATATTGATGCTTATATCTTGATATTTATATTTGTCTATCTAGGAAGTAATTAGTCAGTAACTAGACGAAATATGCCGAAAGCGAGTAGGCCCTAGTAGTAAGTACTTAGGAGGTGACATTACTAATATTGAGTAAAATCTGCTGAACCTAGAATGTAACTAGTTATTAATTAAGGAAACAAGTACTGCATGATTTAAACCGAACCTAGTAGAACCATTCTCTTTGACCCTTGGTAAGGTAGACATTGATAGGGTTGCCCGTTGGTAGAACTACCGAGAGGGAGAGTGTGCTATGAGATACCTAAGGTTCATTGATGGAAATACCCTTTAGGAACACTGGCCTTCATTGCCATTGGAAATTTAGGAATTCCAAGTTAAGTCTATGTTTCAATTACCTTTGAAGGAGTAAGAACCCGCACGTAAGGATCACTATGTGACCAATAGGTGAAACTCAACATCGAAGGGATAATACGAAATCAACTGAGAGAGTAAGACCCCGCACGTAAAGATCATCGTGCTATCAACATGTGCAACTTGATGAACCGATTAGGTTAGAACGTCCCAACAAACTCATCACTTAGATAGTCTACTTAAGATAACTAAGCCCGACATGAATGTTACTTAATTCCAACAAATGAATAGAGGGGATTTGAAGGGTCTTAACTTCTGCTTACTTTTTTGGAACCAAAATAGGTAACTTGCTCTGCTGGAAACAGACAAAAATTGCAATCTCTTATCCCTAAACTTTTTTATTTAATTTTGTTAAACCAAATAAGTAACGCGAATTGTTTGGACGAAACAAAAATCCACGTGGATACAATACTCTACTTACACATTATTACTTGGTAAACAATTTGTTACACTTGCCTAATCTGATCGTCAATCACCAATGGGTTGTCTACAAAAGAAGAAAAAAGAGTGTGGTATTTAGTAGTACAAAATAAATAAATTCTCTCTTATACTTAGGGTTTTTGAATTCCTAGAAAAACAAATATTCTTTGTTGCATAGTCACGTTACAGCCCTAATAAAGACCATATAGATCCACGAATGATGGCATGCTTAGTACTTTTGTCGAGATATATGTTAAAAATTGAATTGTTGTTAATACATTGCTTAGATTGAGGGAAACACCTCACCCTCAAAATACTTGTGAGATGTTGTTATCATAACTGATTATATTTTATTTTGGAACGTTTTAAATCCTACTTGCAATGAAGAATTGTTTCATACTCGTGGATAATAATAAACTACAATTGAGGTTGCAAAAGAGTAAATCATGCCCATATGAAACTTTTGAAATTGGTGATTTATACAAACCTCGAAATATGTATGCATTATTATTTGAACTTGTTTTCAAGATTTATTTGTAGGATTTTGGTATAAGGACAAACAAAGTTCTTATTTGGTGAGAGTTGATTAGTGCCAGATTTACGTATTCTTACGTTCATTTTATCAACACTTATTCCTTGTTTTACAAGTAATCTAAGAAAAATTTCCCATATTATTGAAAATATATATCAATAACCTCGATTTTGAGAGCCAATATAGCTACTTTGACCCAACTCCATACATTTTGTCGGGTTTATAGCTCAAAATAATATGGAGGATCTAGAAGATATATTTTGGAGTAAGCCATAAATTTTGACTTAGCGCCAAAATTTGGTTAAGAGAATCTATAAATTGCGCTAAGTAGATTTTAGGCAGTTTGACTATAAAGTTGGCAATCGCTTCATGGTGAAGAAATTAACTTGTCTAACTGAGTCTGAAATTCGCTAAGGAAATTTTCACTTTCCAAAACATATAAATAAGAGCTCAAACCAAATGTTTTCATATCATTTTATTTCTAAAAGTCTAGAAAATAAAGAGAGAAAGAGTGATTTATAGAGAGAGATATGAAGGTGGAGAAGATCTAGGTATCTGTTGAAACAAAATGTGTTTAACATTACCCTTTGAGTTTTGATGATAACAAGGTATTAAAAATTGTCAATTGGATATGCTAATATTTGTTCAAGCGTGCAGGACCATAGACAAAAAATTTCAATGTCTTATTTAAGCACAGGTTCTGGAAGAACAAATGAGAGCAATGGAATCAATAGAAGGAAGCTTGAAGTTCTGAAGAGTAGAAGTTCTGAAGACAAGAGGTCCAGAAGAAACTGATGTCATCAGAGCACTCTCCTCATCATAAGCTAGTTCACCAGAAGCTAACGTCATCAGAAGTTTTGAAGAACATCAGAAGCTGAAAGATTGAAGCTTTTCAAATGCTATTCAAATGATGATTTAATCACGCCTATCATCAGAGAAGACTAGAAATATGAAGCAACGACTAGTTCAAAAGGATTTGAAGGCTTTGGATGCTTATTCTTTGGAGAGAGTTGAAAAAGGACATTTGTACGAAGTGTACAACCACTATCTCCACTACTCTGTTTTTATGTCTGCTAGTACAAGAACAACAGTTGTGCCTGCAATAGTGTTCCTTTATACTGGGAATGGATTTGAAATTGCTCCCTCATAGGACAATAACCAAATCAAGCAACATATCATTGGTGATTTGATCAAGTTTCAAACGACTCTTTTTGATGTGCTGACATTATACAACGTCTCTTTCACACCTCTATATAAAAGAGTGAAGACATAGAGAATTGTAAGACTCATACATCAAATTACAAGTGCCAAAACTCTGTTGAAATTACTCCTCATCAAAGTTCACTTAGAATTTCTTAACAACTTTCATATCTTAGAAATTCTAGAGTCTTAAAGAGTATGTATCTGATTTGTATTGTGAACACCACTGATTGTATATCAAGTGTTCAACCTCAAACAAATTTCTTTGTAATTGTGTTTGAATAGAAGTCTCTTGATTAAGTTCTTGAGCATAGGAAGTCTCTTGCAATTGTGCTTGAGTAGTTTGAAGTCTCTTGCTAGTTTTAGCAGTGAGCAGTTGTAATCAGATATTACATTTTAGTGAACTCTCCTTGGAAGTGCAAGGGGGGCATGACTACTTCCGGTTTGTGGAAGGAACCTGTATAATTGCTTTGTGTCTTTCTTCTCTCTCTCTCTCTCTCTCTCTCTCTCTCTCTGTTTTATCCGCTGCATTTAGATTCTGAACATCACTTCAGAAGCTGAATTCTATCTGCTTCTGAACAAGGACTTCAGTAGGAGAAATCGAAGAAAAAGCTAACGCAATTCAACCTTCCTTCTTGTGTTTTTCTCACCTTCAGTATCGTCGTCAGCGTCGACTCTTTTTTCCTTTTGCAATGTAGGTTTCTAAGTGAGCCTGAAATTTGCTAAGGGTATGTATAACTAACTATATATATTGTTAAGAATAGGTGTAGTTTTCTATAACTCTGATCTAGATACTTTTTTTTTGAAGAAGCTCTGATCTAGATACTTGATCTGGATGGTTATGCATGGGTCATATTTGGTTATATCCATGTCTTTATTCCTGCACTTAATGCATTTTCGATGTGCACTCCAAAATTGATCTTTTGACTTAAAGACTTCTGTAACGCCCTAGTTGTTAATTATTTATTTCTGATTTGTTTAGAGTCTTTCATATGATTTTAAATAATTATTGTTGAGTATGTGGTGTGTTATATTTTATTATATGGTTTATTGTGATATTTATTAGAATAATGTGAGGATTATACTATTATTTTGGAGTTTGGGGATTAAATTAGAATTAATAAAATTAAAGAGAGTTTAATGAAATAAAGGGGAGTTAAGAATAGGAGTAAAGAAAAAAAAAAGGGAGAAGTGAGAAAGAAACAGTTTTTACGTACATC
>Ga0228710_1002151_pt1 | contig 30805 bp, 12 predicted proteins | sample MedpolnodulmetaG_FD_177995 | JGI IMG/M metagenome (GOLD analysis project Ga0228710, IMG submission 177995) | Root nodule microbial communities from Medicago polymorpha collected in Santa Monica, California, United States - pink nodules | ecosystem: Host-associated > Plants > Roots > Nodule...
GTACCATTGTTACCCTCTCAAAAATGTTAGTCCTACTAGAAGACGCATACTGTCAATAAACGATTCAGCAAGAATACAGATACAAATATATAAGGATAGAAATGAATTGCCATGAAAGACACCCTTTCTCTTTAGAGTTGCAAGTTGCTCACTGAAATTGTTAATGATAAATTAAGACATCATGGGATATAAGTGTTAAATGTCAACACCAGATCTGGCGTTGGAGCTAAATTGAGACACAACAGATTCCACTACATTTTTCATACTTAAGAAAATAGCTGGTTAAATTGAATAATAAAACACAAGTTTACAACTAACTAACAAACTGAGAAAAATGCTATACTTCTCAACTTACGAAAGCCATACATGTCATTGGTTGTGGCAATGAAGAGAAAACAGAATGGGGAAAAGAGGTAAATAATTTATTTCCATTACTTTTCTATTCCAGGGCTTGTTGGATAAATAACTTAATTTATAAGCACTTATCAAAGAAGTGTTTAAGTATAAGTTATTTCTATAGTATAATATCAAACTTTTTTCATATGCTATCCTAGAGAGATTATAGAAGTAAGCTAAAAAGAAGTTACAGACATATCATATGTAGTTTCCGTAAGGTCTCAAAAACAATCTTAAAAGTGCTTATCTGAATAAACAAGTTCAAATAAGCCAATTCAATGAACAGTCTTAAACGCTTGTTTGAATTGAATTGTTTGAGGGTATATACTAACATAAACACTTGTAAAAACAATTTTTGACATGCATGATTGTTTTCAGCTTATTTACATAGCTTATATAAAAACAGCTTATAGCTTATATAAAAATAGTTTGATTTTGTTTTATATAAGACCATTGATTCAACTATATAAAATTCCTTTTCAAATGCTTCAATAAAATCAAAGTTATATACTACAAGTCTTCAACAACAATCAATCAAAATCCAAAATTGAAAATCAAAATTAATAACAAACAGAAGGAAGGGTTTGGATTTACCTGTTTTAGAGAAAGTGGGTGAGCAAGCTTAGAGTGAGTTCACTGACTCACTATAACCCCAAAAGACCAAATTAGAGTACAATAAAAAAAAAATATAAATCAAATTTGAGAGAGAGAGAGAGAGATTACCGTGATTGTGAGTTTAGTGAAGATTTGAGAGAATGATGTGGTTTTCAACAAAAGGGATTTGAGAGAATGAATTTATGAGATTTAGTGAAGATTTGAGATTCAATGAAGATTGAGGAACGATTTGAGATAAGGGTTTTGCAGAAGGGAAAAGGGGGTTAGGATTTGAAATAAGGGATTCGAGAGAAGGGTTTAGCGATGAGAGGAAGGTTTGGGGAAAAGGGGATCACGATGGGTTTGCAGAAAGGGGGAAAAGCATTCAACGATGCATTTTGTGAATTCTTTTTGGAGGAAAATTATTTTAATTTTAGGGGGAATCGAACAGGGGGCAGTTAGCATAGCGATTTTTGAAGGAAAAATAACAAAAAAAAATACCTTACAGGGGATCAAACACGTGACATGAAGAAGTCTCAATAAGTGCTTCACCACTCGGCTAACTAAAATCAATTATCAAATAGCGCTTTTTGGATATTATAAGCGCTATCTTTGTCGAGCATATAGTAGCGCTTAGGAAGCGCTATTTAAGGTTGATTTGATTATAGCGCTTTTCATCAAAAGCGCTATATACGATTAATCCTGATTTTTTTTTAAATATTTATTATTTTGTTTGAATCTATGCTGGCGTTTTTTCTACAAAACGCTATATAAATTTAGTATATAGGAAGCGCTTTTTTAGAAAAGCGCTATCTAAAGCCTCTATGTTTTGATTTATAGCGCTTTCATGTTAAAAGCGCTATTTAAGGGGCGCTATATTTTCTCAATTTTGTAGTAGTGTTTGAAGAATGCATGTTCCCTTGTCAGGGTTGATGTCTTCCATGCATGGAGGTTTGTCACCTTGTGTAACTCAAATTGTTAGCATGCGAGTCCTTGCAAGTTCTACATGATAACAAGAAATGCAAGCCAATGAGTGTGTGCACTAAAACTTCAAGAAGAATGTGGAAACATGCAAGATACAATATTCAAGACAAAAAAAAAGTTTGCAAATTTGGTGCTAATCTTATATTTTGTTTAACTTTCTCCGATAAGTGGGTGTATGACAAGCCCTTCCAACAACAGGATTCAAGGAATTTTCATCCAAGAAGCTTTACAACATACAAAGCTACCGTTCCAAATAGAAGGAGAAGATCCAAGAGAAGATTATAAACAAGTTCATTTTCTTTCTTGAGAGATTTAGAACGAGGCTACTGTTTGCGAAGTTGTTCAAGATCCATTATGTATCTTAAAAGGTTTTAGATAATCTCCCTAAAAAAAGAGGATCAATAGCCATTTTTTGGTCGATGTACTTAGGCATTTCATATTCTTTTGTGTCGATATTTTTTGGCATTTACATTTTGCATTTTCTAAGTTGAAAGTGTTGTAAGCACCATTCCTAATTTGAATAGTTAGGAGTTAGCTGACCTAATTGGCTATACAAACCTAAGTGTACTGCTTGATGTAACAATTCTCTCACAATCAAATTATTTTCCATTTTGCTTTTTTATATTTTTCTCTAAATTACGAGTTCTATAAAAAATTATAATACCTAAAGGTAGAGGGCTTAATACCGTGCCTGGTAGAAGCAAGGACTATATGCACCGGTGCAAAGCCATAAAGCATGAGAAAAACACCCAACGTCAATTAGGATCCTACAATTATGATCCAACATCCGTCCACAAAGGGAGAAACCTTCTAATCGCTTTATGACTACGTGGTACCCTTAACAACCGATAAAAGGATCAACACAGTACAACAAGAAGTTATGCATTCTCATCATGAGAAAGTTCTCAAAATTCAATATCACTAAATTGAGCATTGAAAAGTCTTTACAAGTACGCCATCCGTTCTAATAAAAAAGAGAAATGATATTTGTACAACTCTCTCTCTCTCTCTCTTATTTTGGACAAATATCACTTACCTGGATGGGATCAATGGATGATCATGAAGGTTCATGACCTAAGTTTGTGACCACCATTGCACTTCGGAGGGGTGCCTACCTAAGGTGTTCTCAAGTAGAACAACCTACATCACAAATATCACTACTCAATAAAAAAACTACCACATTGCACTGTGTTCAACAACATTCCTCCGCATCACACCTACATCGGTTACCATCTCCTATCACAACATGATTAGTGGGGGTCATATGCTAGAAAGACGTTTTCCCAATCTTTATTATTCATCATACAAACAATGGTTGTAAAAGGTACCAAAACCACCACATTAACTAGATTCCGAACTGTGGCTAGCATCGCAATTCTAAAAACTCCCTCCACTTCATAACTCAAAAATGAACCTCCATGCTGACCACAATTCTGCTTACGAAGAAACTCCTTCGCAACTCTACATCACTGATTCAAGCCAAGAAGACTTGCAAGGAGTATAAATATAGATGTTTATATATTATAAATTTTAAATTGTAAGAAACCATGATTATATTTTTCAACTATGGATATAATACAACATCTTGTTTCTAACTTAATTTTTTTTATTTTTTATGGATTAACTCAAAATCTTATCTAGATGGAGTACATATATATCATAAGAGTTTAATATAATTTTCTAATATTAAGGATGCATTTTCGCTCAAAAATATTAAGGATACATTTTGATGAAAAAAAAAAAAAAAAATCTAATTCGCCATATTGATCAAATTATAGTTTGTCTAGATTCATTGAATCGATAATAGAACTCTCAGTCTTCTCCACGGAGTCCACTCTACTTCACCATATTCGCATTCGCATTCGATTAATCATTCATTCATGGCAGAATCCAACAAACATATCAAAATCATCGCCGGAGCCGATGACTTCGGCACACCTCTCAAAGACGCATTACTCTCTCACCTTCGTTCTCTCAACATCCATGTCGAAGATCTCGGAACCTCTTCTTACTACTCCGCCGGTGCCGATGTTGGCCGCCGCGTCTCTCAATCCATCTCATCTTCCTCCCAGGAAGTTCGAGGTCTCGTCTCCTGCGGCACCGGAGCCGGCGTCTCCATCTTCGCTAACAAATTCCCCGGCGTGTTCGCCGCCACTTGTCTTACTCCCTCTGACGCCGTCAACGCCCGATCAATCAACAACTCAAACGTCCTCGCTGTCTCCGGCAAGTATACGTCACCGGAAACCGCAATCGAGATCGTGAATACATGGCTGAACACGCCTTTCAAGTCTCCATGTCCGGCGAATGATAACAAACCATGGCCGCAAGAGATCGAGAATTTTCTAGATAAATCACTAGTTGAAATGCCGGAAATTGGAAAAAGCGAACTGGAACCGGTTGACTCGTGTGCGGTTTGTTGTTTGGTGAAGAACCGGGAACTGAACCCGATTGATTTGATTCCTGGCGGATCAATGAAGATTATTAGAGAAACTCCGACGTCGGCGTTCGTGAGGTTTAAAGCCGGGAGCGTCGAGCCAGCGCATCATCACACATTTGGGCATGATTTGGTGGTGATGGAAGGGAAGAAGAGTGTTTGGAATTTGACAAAAGAGGAGAGATATGATCTAACGGTTGGGGATTACTTGTTTACACCTGCTGGGGATGTGCACAGAGTGAAGTATCATGAGGATACCGAGTTTTTCATCAAATGGGATGGTCATTGGGACATGTTTTTTGATGAGGATCTTGAAACTGGAAAAATTGCAATTGATAAGGAATTAGGCTTAGACAAGTGATTTTACTCTGTTCTATTTTGAATCATATTGTGTGTTCTCACTGTTCTGTTCTGTATCCTGGAGTTTCCTATCTGTTTTTGTGGAATAATAACATCAAATTTACTAGTTAGTGTTTGAACAATGCATTATGTATCACTTGAAATATGGTTACACATGAGAGTAAATTGTGATTCACCACCATTTACTTTCACTTCATCTGTTTCCATCTTTTGAAGAATGATGGGAGATCACACTTGTAAATTACACATGAGAGAATTCGTTTCCCGTGGGGACATTAAAAAAGTAAGAAACGTAAACGATCATATAATTAGATTAAAGACATTAAAGTAGATGCATTTACCGAGTCTTTATCTGCATTATCTGCATCCTCACCCAAGATTGAATTTGAATTTGAATTTGTTATAGCATTACACGGACTTTATGTCTTTGAGGACTTACTCTTAATATCTCTCTTAGCACGAAGGGTTGAATCTTTGACCTTCTGCATATAAATTCTTGGTGCCAACTTTTTACAAATAAATTAAGAGGTGGAGAAGTGATTTAGGAAGGTGGCAATGACATTTGCCTTATGATAAAGAAGTCCAAAATGATTTAGCGTTTTCGATGTGTTATTTTCTTCCAGAACTTGAATCTCTTGCTCCATAGCTGCAAGCCACTCTTGTTATTCTGCAGCCTGCTCATAGTTATATTCTTGGGCTCAATATTAGATGTAAATATGTAAGAGTATTACTTTTCCCACTCTATAGGATTCTCGCGCGCCCTGTGTTTTTTTCAAATATGTCATTGAGGTTTCCGGATTTCATAATCCGGAATGGTGTTTTCCTTTGTTATAGGGTGAAAATTGGAGTTATGGATTTTTCTGGATTTTGTAATCCGAAAACTTCAAAAATAGGGCGCGTCACATGATGTTTCCGGATTACATAATCCGAAAACCCCTTAAACACCCTTTTTCAAGGTAAAACAGTTCGGATTATATAATCCGAACTGTATCAACACAAATCCTAAACATGTTTGTAACATGTATAACCATTTTAGGGACAGTATTAATCTTCCTAACTCTTATCCTTTTGTTTTGGGTCATTGTTACCCGTTCTTAGTCAAAAATCAGGTTTTTGGACTACTTGATCAGATTGCTCTGAAACTTCCCCAAAAAATCAGAATAAATTCAAGGACCATGACTCCCCTTGAAGGGACTTCTTACGAGACTCCGCCCCTCAAAATCCAAAATTCCATCGTTTAGACCAATTTTTCATTTTTTTTAATTATTCATATTCTCAGAAAAATCCGAAAAAATTTGCACTATTTTTATTTGATTTTTAGAATTTTTTGGTGGTATTTTTATATTTTTATGATTTTAACATTTTTTACTTAGTTTTTTGTTGTTTTTAAAAGCAAAACTCAAAACTGCTGAAATGTGAGAGAGTTTGATGGCTGATTATACATAAGAATTGTCCGGATTATAAAATTCGAAATAGTAAACATGAATCAGGATTTTAAAATCCAGACTGTACAAGAGCATTTTTGAAAAAAACGCAGGGTGCGCGAGAATCCTATAGGATGGAAAAAGTAATACTCAATATGTAATTGCCGCGAGAAAAGCCCTATGCTTTGCAAAAAAAATTATAACTAACATAACGAGAGATATGATAGGACTTGCTAGCAGAGTTTAAGGTAATCTGGTGGCTTTCTTATTCTTTTTATATCTTGCTTAGTTGTTTTGGTTCTTCTTGGAAACCTTTAGTTTCCTCTATATAATTAGATTCCTCTTGAACTTCTCCAAGATATTTGAAATCCTCTTGTATTTCTTTAAGATCTGAAGCTTCAACTTGAGTTAGCAGCCCTTTAAACTCGTTATTCTCTTCATAATTGAGAATCTTATCAAGTCTTTGGGTTTAATATCTTTTGATTTAAAATTATATATTTTAGTTAAATATTTTCATCTTGTTGGTATAAGATATGAAAAATTAATAATAAAAAATTACTTAATCACGGCTGATCTTGCGTGATTGAGATGAGTTAGTTGAAGTTGAACAACTGCCGTTGAGAATGATAATGATGTAGGAGGGTGATACCTGCAAGAACTCTGACACTTAAGTCAATATGGGAGTAAGAATTGGGAGGCATTAAGTTGATAGAAATTGTGCACCTTGCAGTGTGGTAAATGATGTTTTTTTATTGGCACACGAAAAAAGTTGTTGGAAAGTGATAGAAGATTCATTTCGAACGATGCTCATAAATGTTAGGCTTCATGACTGTTACTAGTAATTGATGCCTTACAAAATGATGAGGATCCAAAGATGAGAATAATCTAGTTGAGTTGGGCCATAATGAATATTTAGGACCTTGGGTTAGTTCAGAACAATTGCCCCGAAGTCGTCAATATGTTGTCAGGAGTGATGACTTTGTACGATGCTATACAAGAAGAGTGTGTTGAGCTGAATAGACAATCATGTTTTATTGGTAATGCGAAGAAGATTCTTTCCAGAAGGGTCTCTGACTGCACCATTAGTGTGGGTAATTTGGAGATGAATAATCATTTGCTATGACTAAAATGTTTCAAGTTTGAATCAAGGGACTAGAGCAAAAATCATCCTCAATGAACATTTTGTTGTCGAGGTGCTTGTGTGACATGCAGTGATCTGCCAAGTAGTCTGGATTATTTTATTTTGCCTTATCGGTGAAGGAATTCGAGTCTACGAAGGTTGCTTCAAACAATGAGATGTTTTCTTTTGATTGGTATTGTTCATTGTCGAGGAAATTTCTTGAAGAGAAGCTTTTGTCCAAGACGTCTATCATGATAGAGAAATTAATGTTGATATATGATGTTCCGATCCATATCTTTGAGAACATGACTTGAGAATACCCAATACTCAACCTATCTTTGGTGTTTGCTTGTGAATTAAAAATATAAAGTATTGAAGATGGTGTTTTAATTGAATCTCTACAGCTACTAGGGTTGGGCAAGAATATTGTAACCTACCTAAACCGTATGGGCCAGTACACCCGAAAGCAAGCGGTTCAGTTTATTCAAGGCTTTGAGTCAAGCGAGTTGCATAAAATCAGACTATATTGGTTAGACACGGTCGGTTCTGGATGGGTGGTCTGAGTCCATCAGAAACCGAACCCACTCAATATATATAATAATTATATGATTAATTAGAAAAAATTGATTGTGGACTGAACCATATTCAAACAGGCCCATATGATTTACGACCCAACAATATAAAACAAAACTAGGGTTTGGTTTTGTTTATGGAGAATAACCATCACCTTTTCTCTGTCATTTCTCAGTTTCTCTCTTTCTCTGCTTCCATCTCTTGCTCTGAATTAATCTGCCACCCCTCCTTCATGCATTAACACACAACTTCAGATAAATTTCCCTCTTGATGCTTTAATTTCTCATTCACCAACCTTTTTAAAGCTCTGAAATCTCAGTTCTTTCATGTATGTATGTCGCCTTTGTCTTGAAGCTTTGAAATTTTAACCTTTTTGAAACCCAAAATCGTAACCGAAGGGCACTGGGTTACCCGATACAACCCTCCCGTGTTTCCGACAAATCCGATTAAACTGAATCCGACCAAACCGAGTCGGAAATGGGTCTGTGATATGTTGAGTCGTCAGCATGTTCGCTTTGAGGATTTGAGCCTGAATTTCGACCCTTACCACCTGATGTCCAACCCTAACAACTAGATCCCTAATAAAACAAGACAAAAACAATTTAAAATAATATTTGTAAGGATGTATTTTGTCTTCACTAGTTTTTTGTTTTGTTTTGTTATATAAAAATGAAAAAAAAAGTAATTTTTTTTTTTTAAGATTGTGCAGCAAGAGTTGATCTGCTCATTGACACCTAGTCAAATCAACCCTAAAATAGTTGTCAATTTATATATTATTATGAAATATAAAGTATTGATGTCTTGTTTAGATTGGATCTCTACAACTGAATTTCAAATAGAATGGGACAAAAGAAATTTAAAATAAGTTTATGATGATGTGTTGAGGGTTTATTTATTAATCAACACCTAGTTCCTTTTTAATATTATTTTACTCATTGTTTAAATTTTCTTCAGTAATTAAAATAGTTGTCCACATTATATCATCTTCGTAAAAGAGTGAAAGACACTCTGATATTCCTGCATACATCAGAGAATCCATATTTCATTTGACTTGTATTTTAAGTGGTTTGGGATTTAAAAACAATAAAATATTAAGGGTTTTTAGAATGACCAACCTTTTTTTGGTGTTGACTTGTGGTATTATTGGTGGTTTGGGTTTTAAAAACAATAAAGTTTTTAAAGTTTCTACGATGACCTTCTCCTTCATCCACCAAAGAGGGGTGGTTTAGGGTCAATTATTGACCCCAAATCACCCCTCTAAATCGTTTTTCTTCTTCCTTTCTATTTAAATAAGTGATTTTCACATCGAATTAGATTTTCCTTTTGTGATTTCGTCGTCTTAGTGCGACATTGTTTTGTTTGTCATCTTTGTGCAACATTGTTTGTCTTTTCCCTTGCAGGTGTTTGTTCGATTCAGATTGTCATATCAGCTTCGATCTAGTGTAGATCCACCGAATGACTTTGGCGTCATCAACGTCGCAGATCCGGAGGCATGGCTATTCCGGAGATTTTAATATAGTCATATTCGTAGGCTTGTGTACTTTGCCGTTTTATGCTATTAACATGGATGTTGTGAGTTTGTTCACAAATTCATCCTTTTTATTTTTAGCGAATTTGTATTGCATCAATGTACTCTATCAACTTAAATGAATGTCGTTTTTTTTGTGTAAAAAAAAAGTTTTCTACGACGACCTACTTTTTTTTGGTGTTCACTTGTGAATACAAAATTATAAAGTATTGAATGGAGTGCTTTTTTAATTGGAACTCTACATCTTTATCCCAAATAGAAACGAAACAAAACAATTTAGAAAATATTTGTATGCAGATGTTTTGTCTCGAATGATGTTGGTTGATAAATATGGAAGAAAAAAAAATTGTTTATGATGATGTGACAAATGTTGATTGACACCTAATCAACCCTAAAATATAGTTGTCAATATATTATAATGATAATGATAATTCTTTCAAAAAAATAATAATGATAATGAAAATAATATATATTGTATAGAAGATAATACTTTTATTGAGTAAATCACCAAATTGGTCTCTGTCCTTGTAAGAGATTTTCAAATTAGTCCCTGACTTTATTAATATTTCAAATTAGTACATGTCTTTATCTTTATGTTTCTCAATTAGGTTCCTATCTTTATGTTTTCCTCACATAATGGGGACCTAATTGAGAAACTTTTGACAAAGATAGGGACTAGTTTGAAGTATTAATAGAGTCGATGAATAATTTGAGAATCTCTTACAAAAAGAGGGACCAATTTGATGGTTTACTTTACTTTTATTTGATCTGTTGAGATGTATCCCACATATAATATAATGGGACAAAAATAATATAAAATAATATTTGTATAGATATATTTTGTCTTGACTCATAATTATTTGATAACAACGGTGAAAAATAATATTGTTTATGATGAAATCAAACTTTCTTTGTATGCATATCCACATCTAAAGGATTTTGAACGTTGACCGGGCTTTCTTTGGTGTTGGACTATGAATAAAAAAAATGCATTGCTAACAAATGTTTTAAGAATATTGTTTAAGTAATCTAAAAAAAGAAATTTTGTCTGAAAAATACAATTCAAACACATGTAAAAATAATAATTACACAATTTTCAATATAAAAAGGATAATGCTAGAGAGTGCGAGGGAAAAGCTCAGGAAATTTCCCGAGTGTGTTGGCAACATTTTGTCCTTTGGATTCTATTTGATTGTTTGCCAAACCGCTACGTAAAAAAAAAATGAGAACCACACTGCCGTTTTTTTCGGACAGCAGCAATTTTTATTGGCTAAACTGTGTTTCGCTATCCCTTCGTGAGAATATCTCTCGGGAGATATAGCAGCACTCATATAAAAATTACTACTTATAGATATGCTTAAACAATGTTTTAAAGGTATTTCTTACCATTTCCCATTAAAAAACAAGTAAAATAAGTATTGAATGTGTTTTTATCGCATCTCTATCCATAATATAGAATGAGGCAAATCAACTTAATGTGTTGAGTTGACTCAAAAAGAGTAGCTGATTATTTCAACAATGGTCGTGGAGATGTCACCGAGTTTGGGTCCATCATGGAAAGTAGTATTTATTTTCTTAACAACCATTTAACAAACTCTCATGTCGAATTTATTAGGAGGCAAGCAAATGAGGTTGCTCATAATTTAGTTAAGGCAGGCACATCTAGTACTAGCTTCCAAGTCTTTGATGATACTCCAACATGTATTACTGATCTGATTTTTAATGAAATGATCTAATTTACTTTCTCTCAAAAATAAAAAAAAACTTAATGTGTTGAGTTATGATTCATTGAAAAATAGTTTGTTTCTTAGCGAACAAGTCCACTCTATTTTTTTATATATAAACCATCGAGTCTACTTTACTTCAACCTCATCACTCCCATCTTGTAGTACCTGAATCTATATTTCGTCCATCATTCATGGCATACTCTAGCAAGCATATCATATCATTCGGCTCTCCTATCATACCTGCTCTGCTCACCCACCTCCGTTCCCTCAATATTGAATTTGAAGATCTTGGAACCTTCTCATCTTACTATGCTGCCGGCGCCGAGGTTGGTCGCATTGTCTCTCAATCTTCATCATCTTCCTCCCTAGAGATCATTGGCCTTGTTGCATGCGGTACCGGTGTTGGCGTCGCCATCTTCGCTAACAAATTCCCCGGTGTGTATGCTTCCACTTGTCTTCACCCTTGGGAAGCTGTCAACACCCGATCCATCAACAATTCAAACGTCCTTGCCCTTTCTGGCAAGTTCACTTCACCTGAAACAGGGATTGAGATTGTCAATGCATGGCTGAACACGCCGTTCAAGTCTCCTTGTCTTGCAAGCAACAACAAACCATGGCCACAGGAGGTTGAGAACCTTCTAGACAGATCACTTGTTGACATGCCAAAAATAGGGAAGAAAAGCTTCTCTATCAAATGGGATGGTAATTTGGATATGGTTTTTGATGAGGATCATGACTCTGTCAAATGATTTGTTCGACAATAGCAAAGTCTGCTCTCTTTCGCATTTGTGTCATCGATTTCGTATCTGCTCGTTTTTCTATTATCCTCTCTTTTTTTTTTTCTTCCCAAAATCAAATCTGAATAGTATTCATTGTTTCATTTTAGGGGAGCCTATCTAGTGCTATAGAACTCATGGTTTTTAGATTTGTACCTATTGAATGAAAATGCTGGTGCATACATGCTTAATAGTTGTTGGATGCATGATGCTAAAATGAAAAGAGGTAGAAGAATAGGAGAAAAATTTCAGTAGATAATGGTAGAGAAAAATCTCCAAGTTCAAAGAAGGCAAGTTACTGTCAAGTGTCAAACAGTCAAAGCAATATAAACAGTATAAGCATTACCTTATCCCGCCTCAAGCACTAATCTACATAGTTATTTGTCTCTCCTTTTTTTCATAACTCATTATTGATTGTGATTTGTTGACATTATACAACTTTACAATATATACAAATTAATTTTTTAAAATCGAACCAAAAAGTATAAAAAAATTATATTGATATTCTTAATATATGATCAAAACTTAAATTAGATATTGGACTCAAATGATCAATTAGCTTCATTAAAAGATGAATTATTAGGAAGAAGATCAAATTTGATTTTTGGATTGAACAATTCTTGATCACGTTGCATATCTTTCGATTAAACTTCATCTTACTTAGGCTCATTCTTATAAGAACCCAAGGGTTAAAACATTTTTTTTTAAAAAAAATTAGATTGAATTTAAATACATCATATTCTTATAGGAATCAGAGCATTAATAAGGCATTCCTTAAAAAAAAAATATTTCAATATAAATAATTTGAGATATTCCTTTAAAAAATTAAGATATGTATTTCTTTTAAGACTAATGGGAAGCAGATGGTGAATCACATCACCCTAAATATGTTATTAAAATAAAAAAAGTAGACATATTATTAAAACCCTAATAGACTTCTACCAAAAAATCCCTAATAGACTTTGGTGAATTGTTACCCAAACCCTTTGCTTGTAGCATTCACCATTGGAGAAGATGAATTCTTCTTCCGGGCGATCCATTCCCACGGTAGATAGAATCAGTGACATGCCGGATTCGATACTTTGTCATATTCTCTCCTTTCACCCAACCAAATTTGCTGCAACCACGAGCGTTCTCTCAAAGAGATGGAAACCTTTGTGGCTCGCAGTTCTTGTTCTTCACTTTGACCAGGAAACCTTCAACAGCTTTGAAAGCTTTTGCAAATTTGTCTGCTTAACCATCAAGTTGCGAGACAAAAAGAATTCAATCCATTCCTTTACCCTCAAATGCGGCGAATCTTCTCGCTTCGTCCAAAGAGATTTGGATAAAATTTTTAAATTTGTGATGCAACGAGGAGTCAAGATTCTTAACTTCGACATGTCTGATAAAAAGCGTCAAATCAAATTACCTATATGCTTTCTCGGTTATAACAAGACACTTGAAGTTCTTAAGTTGTCAAACACACAAATGAGAGATTTTGATCAAGTGAATTTTCCTCGTCTCAAAATTCTTCAATTGAATGATGTTTTTTTCAAATCTCGTGAAAATATTGTGAAGTTTCTATTAGGTTGCCCTATTCTAGAAGATTTACAAACAGAATTGGGTTTACCTATTTTGCTCAAAACGATTTCTGATTCTAATGCACAGATTTTGCATGAAGAAGAGGTATGAATATCATCCATCCTCCTAAATCATTGTTTAGAGAAATTATGGGATCACGCTATTCCCTCCATTTCAAATCCTTGCTAGTTTTTTTTGTATTTATTTTTGTTACAAAACAATCATTGTTTTAGAAATTCAAGATATAATTGACCTTTGTTTTTCTAACTATATCCTCATAGTATTTATGCTCTTTGCATTGAATATTTTGGTTCAAATATATATATAATTTCTTACTTTACAAGATCAAATCTATTAGATACGAAACGAAAGGATTATACATTTCTAATCTTGTATCTTGTGCATCTCATGCAGATGTTGTTGACCTCTCACACAAGGCTTCCTATGTTTCACAATTTGACCCACATGAAACTTAGCATTCATACAAGATCTTGGGGTTGGGAGTGCAGTTCTTTGCTGGGAATGCTCGCACATTTCCCTAAACTTCAACATTTTAAAATTCAGGTTTGCTTGATGTTTAGAAATATACTATATTTATCCTTTTTTTAACTCTAATTTCACGTTCTTTAATTCTCAATAACAGAAAATTATGTGAAACTATTGATAGGATTGTGCGACTGCAACACTTGATTGTAAATGTTGGATAGATCCACCCACCTTTGTTCCTGCCACTGTTCCTGAATGTCTTTCATCCCAGCTCAAAACATGCTACATAAGAGGTTATAGAGACACAAAATGGTACTCCATATTTGCAAAATATATTGTGCAGCATTCAAAAGTACTAGAGACCATGACAATTAAGACTTCCTTCCTTGCAAAGAACCAAAAGTTCTTGAGAGCATTATCTTCAGGCACAAGGGGCTCTCCAAATTGTAAACTTGTATTTGATTGATGATAATAGTTAATTTATGTTATTTGAAGTGTGTAGTGGTTTTTCATGAAAGAATTGGTTTGGGAGTTATATCATAAACCTTTGCTCAGTCTAAATGGACCAATCCTTGTAATGGAAGTTTTCCTTGTTATTCTATTGCATGTATGGTGTAATTTGGCGGTTGATTCTATGAATGCTGGTCAAATGTACAACTATTATATATTGAGTTTTAGTTGATTGCTTGAAACATGAAAGTGCTTGATTTTTGGTGGGTTGGAGAAGTATTTTGGTGTATGGGCATCTATGATATATTTGATTCTATGAATGCTTGAAACATGAAGTTTAATTTTAATTCTTAGGAGTTTTGTTTTCTCACAACTATTTTGGTTGTACTTCTTTTTTGTAATACTTCTTTTCTCACAACTATGAATGGTACTTCTATTTTGGCCTTAATTTATCACACGAATGCTATGACGTGACTTGTTATATAGGCAGGTGGCTTTGTCATTAAACATTCATTGAACTGTTTCAGAAGCTCATGAATCATTTAATTATATATCATCACTAAATGTAAGCTTTGATTTCCCCCTGCGTTTGTAGCTTTTGTTACGTCTTAGCAGTCACAGAATACTTGAAACGTTACTTACGAAAAATATAATAATACACGGCAGATACTTTTTTTACTTATTGAATGGTACAGATAAATAAATCAGATACTTTGTTTGTAGTTTACTCCAAATATTCAGAGAAAGTACTCCTTTTCTCATTATCAATGATAATAAGAGAACAAATATTTTACTAGTTATTTTCATACGACCAGGGCCTTGAGTGGCCTTTTAAGCTAGGAGATCCTTGTTGATTATTATTGATCATTCTTTTGCTTGGTGAATAGCAATCAGAGCTCATGTCCCAATTCCTTCCTATCCTTGTTTTTGGTGTGCTTGTTGATCTTACTTTTGCTTGTGTTGATTTTGTTGCAACCATGTATGTTGGAATTGTGTGAGAGCTTTGAAATGAATGATCTTCTCCCTCTAAATTTTTGCTCCTATAGGGTGAATATTTTCTTGAAGATAGTAATGGAGAGTCGAATCTTTCAACTTCATTTTTTCTCTGAATTTGTCTAAATTTTAGCTGTCTTCTTCCACAATCTTCCACTTCTCTACGGTGTGAACCGAAAACTGAGTCTAAATCTTCAAGTTCTTTACTCTTAGAATGCTGTGTGTCTACCCACTGCTCCATCCAGTACTTCCATCTTCCAATTTTTCTTTCTGATTCAGCTGATTTCTGAAAGGATTTCTCAGTTAGTATGAAAATTAGCAAGAGTAAAACTAGGCTTAAGAGCTTCTTACCCTATGGTTATATGAGTATTCTTTTATTCTTTCTTTCCTAATAATAGCTTCTTTCTTGCTTATGCTAGAAGAATCTACCTCTGTCTTCATTAAAATGCTGTCATCCCACTTTCGCTCACTGTTTGCGTCCATCTGAAAAATATTAAAAGTATGTTACATTTATATCTGGACAAGGGATCAGGGTTTTCAAAAAAGATCAGTGACCATTATCTTGGCTGCAACAGCAACATAAAAGATTTTAAGGTTGCATAAGCAGAAGATTTCCACAATATCAAGGTTTGTGATGCATCTTTAACCTCAACCTAAAACACCTGATCCAAGGGATGACAGGTAGGTGATATATAGTTGATAAACTTCAGTCAGTTTTGGCAAATAGCGGCTATAGAGGTAGTGCTATAGCACTATAGCATAGTGAATTTGAACTAATTGTCAAATAAATGCTATTGCAGCGCCACAGTGTAATGAAATTATAACAAACCACTAATTTCCGTGATTTGCGATTAACAACACTCACTGCGGTGAAACTTTTGTTTTTACTAATTGTTGAAAAGTGAAAACTAATGATCTAATTAAAGTTGTTAGGCCCACCCTTATGATCTTGTCTCTTGAACCTTGCATCTTCTCATGCTCACCACAATTCAACCTTCCTTCAACCATTTGGAGTTTCCTTGAAATGACCTGTGACTGAATACTCACAATGGACTGCAAACACCTAAGAGTACTCATAGCTTGCCGTCTTACAGCTCTGCCACGAATGATAGCTTGAAGCTTCACTATTCCCTTCAATGCCTTCAAAGCTTTCCTTGCCTGCAATATCTCACCAATCATTGATGTGTAAGAATATAGTAAGGTGGCTTCAGTTTGTTAATCTAATCTACTTAAGTTTCTCTTATTTTTTATTTTATCTCCCAATTTTCCATATTTCTTTTCCTCTCTTTAGTATTAAATTTGTGAGATTTGCATATAAAATTCCTGTTCCTAAGTTCACCTTCAGTTTGTCTGTCCTTAATTGTACTATGTTTGTCACAAAAATAACTGAGCATTTAGCAGAAGGGGAAAACTGTGAAAAAAGGGTTTAAGTTGATACAAATGAAAGGTGAAAGTGTATACAAAACTCACTATGTAGCCTCTAAATGTTGTTTGAATTTTGATAGCTGAAGATTCTTCAATCTTTAACTTGCAGCTGTATGTTAATTGAGAAGCATTATGCTTAGTTTGAACAAGCTTAACTTCTTCTGGTTTTCCTTTACATTGATAAGCAGATTGGAACCTAACAACTTCAACTGCAGCCTGAGCAGCAGTAAAAGCAGCTTCGGCAGCTGCAGCTGAGGCAATAGCAACTGTTAAAGCATGCTTGTTCTGCTCCTCGAGTTCACATAGTCTTGTTTCTTTTAATGGTGGTGGTGCTTCAATTGAAGGAAATCTCTTGTTCTTTAGCCTCCCAAATACACACTTCTTTCTTTTCTCCTTCTGAAAACAGGTTATTGTCTCGTCAACACCACAATCTTAACTTAAAAAAGTAGCGCATGTTTGGAATCCCAGTAAGTTAGACGAACCCACAGTGGCACTGTGATTTTGTTGAAGCTTGATACCGTAGCTTTAAACAAAATCACTGCGACACACCGCAATGTTGCCAAAACAAACACATAGTCAGATAAACATTACACCTACCTTCTCTTGAGTGGAATGTGTGTCCCGTGTAAAGAGCCTCTTTACCATGCTAAACCAACCCTTCTTGGCCATTTAGCAATATATCACGGACTATAACTTCAGTTTCGGTTATCTGAAATGTTTCTCATTAGAATTCTCTCTTTTTCTGCATGAATATCAAATATCTTCATTTGAAAAAAATAGAAGGTTTCAACTCACAATTTGGTTTGCAAATAGACATTTAAGTGATTTAAGTAATGGTTAGGTGCAAACTTAAACATTAGACTTGTCTGAAAAAGGAAGAACAATTTGCTGAACTTGTCATAGAAATAATAGCTACTTATAGGCAAAAGTAGTCATTGCAAAGACCAAAAACATGCACGTTGTGAGAACTTTACTCTTCACAGTAACTTTAATAGTGCACACAGTTCAAAGAATTAAAATGATGTTGCATGTGATGTAGATTGAGTGAGATCCAACATCCAAAATTGATAACCGATCCATCATAAGAAATTTCCATAAAACTCTTTAAAAAAAAGGAGAAGAATCATAGTTATGAGATCTAGGTGCTTTGAAAAAAGCATAGTGATGATGTCAGTAATATCATATGGGGTTGCTTTGAAATCAACAAACATTCTTTAGTGTAGTATCTGAAACCCAAGAATGATGAAAAGTGAGTCTGTTTCTTTCATGCTCCTGAAGACCCACACTTAGAAAAGAAAAAGCTCATCATGCACATTGTAGTAACTAAAAACTATCTAAAGTTCAACATTCTTGGGTGTCAGATACTACACTAAAGAATGTTTGTTGATTTCAAAGCAACCCCATATGATATTACTGACATCATCACTATGCTTTTTTCAAAGCACCTAGGTCTATTAGAGCATTCACAATGGATTTACCCTTTTTGGATGCTTAAGTCGGTCCTATATACATATCATTTTTGTTCACATTAAAATTTTGTTGCGTATAATTGATTCTTTAGTTACTAGAGAGGTTTTGAATTTGTTCTTGGTTTGATTTGGCAATGGACCATATTTTTTACTTTTTTTCTAATAGAGAATCATGGGGGATGACTAATAGTTGTAGTTTTCATCTTGTTGTGAATTTAGAGCATTATGATGATCCATGGTTGTGATATTGGCCCTTAAGTTAAGTTGTAATGCTTTGATTTGGGGTTATACAACTAAATGATTCAAGAGCTTCAACGAAATATAACGTTGTTCTAACCTTCAGAATATCGGTGATTGTTTGGGCTTACCGGCTCCTCTGTTGTTTACAACGACAACAAATGATTGATTCTTCAGGTTCTTAATTGTCATATCAATACCTCTAATTGTGGTGTATTGTGTGTAGAGTGCTGTTCTGAGATTTTGTAAGACATAATAGATAAGTTGGTCAAAAGGAAACATCCAGCTTATGACTTAAATGCAGATAGTCACGAACATGTGAGTTTTTTTATAAAAAAAAACATGTTTGTAAGTATAACTTTATCTTAGGGAACACCGAACCACCATCACCCCCCACATACCAATAAAGAAACTCACCAATCAAACCCAAAGTAAGGCATGACTTAGAGGTTTTTTTGGTATATATTTTACTCTAATTAATAAAAGACAAACTATCTCATACACAAGGCTATTTATAAATGACTTGTTTTATATCCTTTTTCAATTTCTACCTGAGTTAAGATTTTGATTGTAAGATGTTTTCAGTTCAAATTAAGCTAAATTCAATTACACACTTCTCATACAAGTGATGCGGGAAAACTAAGATTAATAGGGTTAGTTAGAGCCAAAAATTGGTCATGCATCAAAAATCTTGTGAAAGAACAAGATTGTTAAGGAGAAAGACATATATAATTGTAAAAGCAATAATAAATTCTTGTTGATTGTAATAGAATGGTTGAAGCAGCAGTACCATAACATAATAGAAGAGAACAAACTTAAGTTATGGTCTCACTAAGACAGAAACTTAATTACCTAGTTAATCATGAAAATCATAGTTTTCTTTACCAATAAAAACTCATAGAAGAAATACAAGTTGAAATCAAATCAAAGATTTGGCGACGAGCGTACAATTTTGACACCCTCGTTAGGCTATGGGTGACACAATTTGTTTTGTCTTTGGACCAAACTTATCTTAAAGTTTGAAAAATGTCATAATAGTGATCTACATCAAGACAATATTGTCAAATTCCGACTTATTATTAGACCTATCAACTATGCTATCAACCACTCGTTTACAATCTAGCTCAATTTGCATTTTCGATAGTCCCAATTGATCAATCCATGAGATGGCATCACACATGCCCATTGCCTCTGCTTCTAACGGAGAAGGAAAGCTGTCATACCATTTGGTTGAAGCTTTTACAAAATGGACACAAGAATTTTGAATACACATACCAATACTAAGCACCGTTGATCACCAAACAAACTGGATTCGGCTGCTGCACTTGTTGTGCACCTCGAACATCATTCGTACGAACATAATTCCATTGGAAAAGGGCCTCGTGCGTTAGCTGGACAATAACATTAACTTCATTCAGTTCTCCACTCCACACTTTGTCATTTCGTCTTCTCCGCAAGCACCACAACATCATCACAACAATGCCATGGCAGACATTATATGGCAACCTGCATAATAAAGAGAAAATACAAGCTCCAAAATTTGTGGCCGAAGTAAAAGCATCTCTGACTATGTCCCACAATCATGCTGCCCTCCACACTTTCTTCACCTCTTCACAGCCAAAAAATACGTCAATCATTTTCATAATTAGTTTCACAATCATTGCACACCTCTATCTTGGAGTCTCGTATGTGTGGGCACTGGGCAACACATCTCTCAACGCACTGCATACTTATCATACTCCATGCCCGTCTGTCTTTTTTGTTTTACTTCGTTAACGCATGTCAATTATAAGCAATGTTTTTTCTATGAAATTTTGATTAAAATTATATATAGAAGTTTGTAACTTTTAAATAGTAACAAACCACGTGTATCTTTAAACCAATAATATAACAAATATAATAAAAAATTCATATATTTTTCAATAACACCAACAATATAACATTATTAAAAACAAATTTGTTTAAGAGTAAATGTAATAATGAAAAATTCCTCCAAAAAAATTATGTTTTCCATTAATATATTGGTATAGATTATTAAAAATCACACACGAAATCGTGCAAAAAATGAATGATTAAATGATTGTTTTATTACTCGTATTGAAAGTAATATTTTTATTAAAACAATTACGATATATATATATCCTCTCAAAAAAAAATTACGATATATATATTTTGAAAGGATATATATGTGTGTGGGGGGGCGCGCGTGCGTGGGGGAGGGGGGTTCATGCGCGTGTACGTGTGTGTTCTATATACTGCCTACACTACTCAAAGTTTCTAGGTTGACCGTAATGAAGGAACATATCATTCACTTTTAGACCTAGTACCACCAATTAATCATTTGTTCTTCTTTTTTTCAATTCTTATTTTGTGTCTTACTTTTAGACCTACTCAAATCCTCACTCACACTCTCTCCCTTCTCCCTCCCAACCACCATCTCTCTCCAACACAAATCTAAATGTTTTTGAAAATGATGACGAAGGTGGGATTCATACCTGTTCCGATTGACTTATGATCTACCCTTATTTCGTTGGATGAAATTTCATACTATTTAAAATCATTTACAGTTGTCGCATCTCTAGTTTTCTCAGAAGTTCCCCTTTTATGTTTAGGCCTTGCAATTGAAGAAGCCCTCTCCATGATTTGATGTGAGCAAGGATTCTGTATAGTGATTTGAAGTAAAGGAGATGAAATTAAGAGGTGCCTCGTATTTTATTTTCAAAGAATTCTTGTTTTAGAGAAGAAACATAAATGCTTATCCTAGTTTCTCTATGTTTTTTAAGCAACGTATTGATGCCTATTATTTTGTTTCCAAGATATTTTGGATTAAATGGGTTGTGTATGAAATTTTGATTGTCTGTAAGAGACAATAGAAAATAAAAAATTAAAACTATAATTTACAATAAATAGGATTGACAAAACCCTTATTGTTTAACGGCAGGAAATGGACCATGAACAAATATTTTCTCCATATGAAGATGTGAACAATACCCATTTATATTTGATTGTATTTGCTGTTTTACTTGTTGTTAGTCCATTAGGAATTTTAACTTGGTTTTTATATGTATTTATTAAAAAACGTATGTCTCGTCAACCAAGTTGATAGCAATATCCATATCAAACGATGTTGCTAGTCTATCTATATCTATCTCTAGAGGATGTTTACTATGAAAATGACTAACTTATATGAAAATGATGAGAATGATCATCAACCATTAGATCAAAAATAGATGGTTGAGATTAAAAAGTCACATATATACCTCACCTTATTATATTAATTCTCATAAACTCTTTCATCTTCTTTGGTTCACCATGTTCTGCGAAATTGTATGTTGACTAGATTGAATCTATCAATAAACCACCATGTTCTAATTGATTGAAATAAATTCTTAGGATTCAAATTTATTAATTAATAATTATTTTTGGTTCATAGAGATTGAGTTTACGTGAGAATTCCCAATCTTATTTATTGTTACTTGTCCAAACCTACAAAGCTTATTAATGAATAGAAATAGTAAGAATTCTATGTTTTTGGTTGAACAAATCTACAAAAGTTATTAATTAATCCTAGATAATCTGAAAGGTTCTTTTTTTCTTTTTTAATCTGCAATTCATAAGAATTCTTCCGTGTTATTATTTTACAAATCGTAAGAATTCTATGAGATTGCAATGCTTTCATGGTAGATCAATTAGGTGGAACCTGCTTGAGAGAGACTGACGTTGATGATGATGATGATGGATTAGAGAAGATGAAAGATCCACATATTGATTGAGTGTTGGGAGAAGAAGATGAAAAGGGAAATGAGTTTATGAGAATTGATGTAATAAGGTGTGGTATATATGTGAATTTTTAATTTCAATCATTTATTATTGATCTAATGGTTGATGATCATTCTCATAGTATACATCATGTACTATCTACACTACTCAAAGTTTCTTGGTTGGCCGCAATGAAAAAACCTATCATTCACTTCTAGACCTAGTACCACCGATTAATCATTTCTTTTTTTTCAATTCTTATTATGTTACTTTTATTATTATACTATACTAGCGTCCAAATAGGCACTCGTGTGTTCGTCTGTCTGTTTTTGACTTTTTTCTACTACGCTAACGCGTGCAAATCAAACAATATGCTTTTGTTTCTTGGACAAAATTATTATTAAAATTAAAATAAAGAGCGTACATGCATTTCATATAAAAAATCAAACTTGATCAAAAAGGAAACATGACACATGTCAAACTTTCAGTACATTGTAATAATCAACCACTTCTGAATTTTGTTTAATCAACACTAAAATAATCTTGCTGGCCAAATTTTTTTATCAATAGAAACATACTTGTAGCATATAAAATGAGGAATGATGTACTTGTAACACAAAAAAAAAATTAGTATTTATGATTCATCTAAAAAGTTTAACGTTTGTTTTGTGTCAAGTATTATTATTGTTGTTGTGGGTTTAATGTAGGAGAATATTGCATCGAAAAGGTTAAAATTTAATTAAGTGTTGATATTCTTTTATTTTTTTGGTGATATTATTCTCAAGTGCTATATTCTCGGTCTCTATTTTCTAAGTGCTAAAATTTCAGCCTACTTTGCATGTGCTATTGTTCTCTACTTCTACGAGTTTTTGTTTTGTTTTGCTTTCTATTGAATATTTGATTTATTTTAAGATGTTGCCTAAAAAACATTTATCTAGTAATGAAAAGCAAAAAAATGAAATGAAGAGCTAATAAAATCATAACAAGTAGCTAAAAAAGTTCATGATGTATTATGTAAGAGGTCTTTTCTCATACTATGCCTAAGTCTAGTAAAAAGTTAGGAATGGTCCTGACTGTATTGCTTCATGATCAGGTTGATGCACTGGAATTCGTGAGTGTACAAGCGATATGATGTTTAACCATATTTGATACTAATTGATATTATCAAAGGTTTTCACGGGAGTGAGACTTGCACACTCAGGGATGGAGTTAGAATGCTATAAAAAATTCCATATTAGAATGCTATTATATTTTTATGTCTATAGTTATTTTCTATGAACTTTATATAGGCCCTGTTTGGTTTGAGCTTATTTTGAGCTTATGAAAAATAGTTTATGTAAATAAATAAGCTTTTATTTTAATTTATAAACTCCCACTAACGAAAATTGTATCTTCATAAACGGGTTTTTCATAAACTACCTTAAAAACTTATAAATAGTATATGAAAACTTATTTATTTGCATAAGTTGTTTTATATAAGCTATAAAATAAGCTAGTCCAAGCGGGTCCATAATCTTGTATAATAAACTTTTTTTACTCAAAAATATCTAGCCTTATACACATAACTTTCAAATTGTAATGGCACTAATCCTTAACTAGAATACATAGCATTGAAAAATAAACTCAAATTTTTTCCGCAATTTACACAAGAACCTTAACTAGAACATCAATTTATGAGTGTTTGTTGCAATTTCACTCAAATTTTTTACTTATTGCATGTAGTGTTGTTTGCACACTCTCAATTACTACCAACGATTCACTGCTCGCGATATTATCTTGAATTTATCCTCCTTCCTTTCCATTCTTGTTGTTTCTTATTTTCTTTCTCAACTATTAAGAAATCTATTGTAGTCTCGTCATACTCAAGGAAGCCTCAAGGAACTCATCTTTTTTGTATCTTTAAAATTTCTTATAATTTTAGATGTATATTAACTTAAGATATATCACATAATTTCTTTAATTTCGTGTGTACATTATATATGCATATAAAAGATTGTTTTTTTTTACTATGTAATACTCTTAAACTTGGTCCCTAAGCTAAATTTTTGGCTTCGTTCCTGTGCACATTCATTGTTTTAAATAACTGTGAGACATTAACATTAAAGTGTTTTAAGTTTAGGATTTTTTATATTTGACAAACCTTCAAATATTTTGGTAACATTTGAATTTTAGTTTACCTGATCAATCCGGCTCAAACAATATGTTGTTTGGTTCGGTTTGAAATTTGGATTTTATCCAAAAAATATGTAAATTCAATAATGGATACTCTTGATGGGTTGGAACATCAAATTCAGTCAAACTCAAATAAAATTGGTCTGCATGCAAACGTGCTCCTACTCTCTTTAGAGAAGTTATGTTGGATTTGGAAGAGAGAGGGTAAGAGAAGATAGAAAGATATAATAAATAGAGTAGATTTGATTCATTGTGGTATAATAGAAATATTATAGAAATATAATGATTTTATAAACTTTTACAAAATGTTTTTTTTTTAAGAATAAACTTACAAAAATGTTGTTGTTAGGTATATAATAGAAGTACTTAAAAAAAAAGAAGGTATATAATAGAAATAGAAGAGAAATATAGTTATTATATAAACATAAAAAAATGACTTTGTCAAAAATATCAAAGACTGGTGTATTCTCCCCTAAAAAAAACTGATATATTCTCTCTGATTTTAATTTTAATTTTTATTGCAATTCAAATGCATACGATTACGATATACATGAAAATAGCCGTGTGTCCATTTTGTTTTTCCTCCCCTTTGGAAGCTTCTATATGGTATTCCACACACCTCACTTTACTGTAAGGACTCAACTAATTGGAAGAAAATATATTTTTTTCAGAATATTGATTTCAAAATTAACAGGCTAAATAACTTTCTTCGCAGCCATGATACACACACTGTTAATGGCAGTACTTCATTTGAAGGCTTTGAATCGATTAAATCCATATATATATATAACAAAAAGGAAGTGCTTTTTTTTTTTTTGAAGGAAAAAAGGAAGTGCTTTTTATGACGTGGAATCAAGCCACTATGTAGTCAAAAAGATATATACTCGGGGAGAAAATACGCATCCTTATCTTGCTAAATGAGGATTATGTGTTTGATTTTCCCTTAAAAAATAGTATGTTTGATTTTGTGACGGAGAGAATTGAGTTTAAGAAAATTAATTTTAATAGAGTTAATTTTAATTAAAAAAGAGTTGAATGTAAATTTTTTTATGTTTGGATACATCAATGTAATGTAAAAGTGATTATGATATGTTTATGTTAATAGTATTGATTAACATTGATTTTGGATGTATAATTACGAAAATAAGTGTATATAAAATTGGATTTTATTTGTATTTTATGTAACTATTTGAAAGGACAATGCTTATAAAGCATACTGATTTGTTAGAGAATCGATTTCTGTCAAACGTTAAGAAATGGTGTTTCAACTTAAATCAATTCCAATCATTTGAATTAGGTTTAACAATTGATACCCAAACTATTTTGTGAGATATGCTTCTTATTTTTACATATACGAGCGAAATTCACTATATTCGTTTTTTATTGCGCTTACTTGTATATCTATTTTATCACAATTGATTATAATTTTTTGACATATATATGATCAATTAACTTCGGTAGATAAGATCAAAATAAGTTTTCTTTACGATGTTCAATATTTTTTCTATTTGAGATTGTTTATATTGTAATGAGATTTAACTTATTATTTTCATTAACAATTTAAATAATATTAAAAAAAAGATAAAATTGCAATTACAACAGTTTAAATAAACAATCCCTTAAAAAAAACAGTTTAAATAAACCGTATAATTTAAACACTTAATTCGGTGATAAAATTTAACATTGTAACATCAAGTGTTGACTTTAATTCTCTATGGGGCGGTGGTAAAATGACCCAAACGGTATACTTAGAGGAAAAAGTCTTATACCAAACCTAATTATCTTTATTTATTGATATAGATAAAAAAAAGTTTATAAATATAATTGTTTAAATAAATAATATGATTGAAAGCAAAAAGTACTACATTAAAACTAAGTATTCACTTTATATAGGTATATATTATATTTTTTAAAGTTAAATATGAGAGAGAATGAGTTCTAATCTAAATTAGGAATTAGAGTCTTCTATGCTAGAACCAAAATTAGGTTCTTAAAGTTACTTTGGTGGGTGTAGAGAGAGTACATAGTAACAAAAAATATCCACTCATTCTTTTCGGTATGATACTCATACTTACTCATTTTCATTTTTAATGTGATAATCATATTTGTGTTCTTACTTAATATAGATCCACGTTTCACTCTATATTTTTATCTAAGAACGATCTATGGTATATTTGTTGTCGTATCACTCAACCTCAAAGCTACAAAGAGTTCTTAATTGTTCTTAAATTTTAGAATTGGAGTTGCTTTTAGTGTGTATTTGAATCAATGGTGAGTGTGTAAAAGCCACAGTCATAAAAAAAAAAACTATAATTGAAACTATTAATTAAGTGTAGTTTTAGCCAAACTTGCACTTAAGTCATTGTAATTATGTCAATCTCATTGTCAATTTAACAAAGATATACATTTTTTTACCGTTGTTTTGCTAGCTTTGCCACCATAAGCGTCCACCCTAAATAATTTAATAGGGTCCCCCAAGGGCATTGACAATTGGGCACAGACAATTAAGCATGAACCAAACTTGAAATGGTGAGTTTGCTTTTTGGACTGGAGAAATAAAAACAATTAAGACGTACGTACAGCGTGCACGGCAGGGGAAGAAGCAGACATTGTTTTTAATGCATGCCTTTGTGATTGTGGTTGATGATGATGATGCACCATTACATGATGAGTACCATAAAGTTTTGTTATTATAGATAAACATAAACATGCATGCATGTGGGATCATTATACCAATTATCATTCATCACTGTCCTTTTAGGCCATCTCTGGTGGGTCTGCCTGACTTGTAAAGCTTTGTATAAATCATCATCTACACTTTTCCGTAGTATAAATATTTGCATCTGCTTTTTCTTCAACTTTATAATTAATCATATACTAGTAGCATGTTGCAAATTTGCACGAATTCATTGACCAGATCACTTTACTTGTTTCGTCATGAAAATATAATATTACATGTTATGTGTCCTAAGTCTATAAATGTTGTGTTTATGAGGATTGGTTTTACCATCCGAAAAGGTTTAGCGGCGCAACTTGTTGTCTGCTTGTCTTCTATTCAAGTGTAAATAATGGTTTATAATAAAATAAATTTCATTTTGTTTCTGTAAAACAAACAGAAATCAAAAACATGATTCAATATATTGTTGAAATGAAGACTACCTTGGACTGACTCACAATGTTAATAATATATTGTTGGTTGATTCTTCAATTACGATACCAAACGTGAAATATTTAAAAACAAACGATGGCGTTCGCACCAAAAGTAGTGGCTTTTCAACTCTAGTTAAGGGTGGCGTTTAGCCTGGGAAACTTGAAGTTTTCCCATGATGGGAAAAGTAAAATCTCCACCATTAATATATTGATTAGTTTATTAAACGGCTGAGATTTAAGAATGGCTACCTGTATTTAACTTATTGGGACTGCATTGATAACAAAAAGAGAAATCATTTTCCAATAAAGAAGGGACCCACGTTATTGTAGAAACCAACTCCAGTCTTCTCTCTCTCTCAACCATTATTTTCTGTCATTGCTGAGCACCACCACCACTAACGGTGGGTCTTTTCTTCACTTGCTCTTGCTCTTGCTCAAGCATCTCTTGAATAACAATATTATTAAGCAAGTGTGCCAATATCGAATTTTACGCGGCATTTCTGATTTCAATTGCATACTCATCCTCTCTTCTAGACAAACACTCATGGGGTTTATCCTATATCCACTCATGCCAATATCCAATTTTAGTTGTAACTTGAATGGGTCTTCTAAGATTTTTTTTTTCTTTATCATGACATAGGCTAAGAAAGAATTTTTTTTTTTCTTCTTTATCATGACATAGGCTAAGAAAGAAATTCGTATTGACTCACCTACAAATATTATCAAAGTGAAATTCATCAAGACATAAGCATATGAATTGTTCAATTTTCAAATAATAAAATGTTATTCTCTAAATTTTGTGAAGAAAATATGACATGGGTAGATACAAAAGAAACTGAAGGAAGGAACGAACAAAGCACACCACTCATTAGCAATGACTTGGAATTAAAAGGAATATATTGTATCAATTTAGGTAACCTTTTAAAAACTAAAATAAAAATCTCCAAGAATTTTTTTTGCAAGAGCAGGTGAAAGAAAGGAGTAGCGGTGGTGCTGAACGGTGATGGATGGAAGGTCACCGGAAATATTGGTTGTAATAGTTGTGAGAGAGAGAGAGAAAGTATTCATTGGTTTCTATTTTTTAATTGTTTTCATATTACTTTAAAATAAAAACAGCTGTTTTCACAACCTGCACCAACTGCCACCTGCCTGGAAAAAGGGAATTTTCCCATGGTGGGAAAGAACTCCCCCATTCTCAGGCTAATGAATGGGAGTTTAAAACACCGGATCATGTTTATCATATTTATGCATGGTTTTGCTAGAATACGTTAAGTGTGAGTTAAAATCTTACATTAGATAGAAGAGTTGAGTTTAAGCAATGTATATAAATGGGAGAATTCATAAACAAGGACGAATATGTAGGGAGGGACCGGCATCTTTCATACACTTTTCAGAACAAACATTAATTCATCGTACATTTTATCCCCAACAATAGATCTTTAGAAATTGTGGTTGGACTTAACATAATCCCATAAAATCAGGCTTGTAAGGTGATGATTGCTCCTACCTATAAACATATCGTTATGTTATCTCTCATCTAATATGAGACTCCTTGACGATAAAATTAATTCCACCTTTGGTTGGTATATACAGTAAAACTTGTAATTTGTTTAGACAGAGGGCGCCCCCTGATGCACGCAGTAGAAGCTATGTTCAAATCATTAGTAATATTCTTTCTTTTTTCATCTTTGACGTAACAATTCTTTCTTTTTTCATTAGTAATAGAATCAACCCAGTTATTAGTTTCCATTTTTTAAAAACCCCAATGTATCACCTAGCACTAGTAGAGTTCAAAGACTGATATTTTAACTATTTTGTCTTTTTTCATTATATGTCTTTTCAAACGTGTGTGTATAGTTCGGGATTAAATACTGATTACGTATTTAAATGACTTGACTATCTATCTATCAGTTATAAAATATATGTTATTAGATTTATTTTATTATAAACTAAATGCAAGACATCCATTGAAATTCATATTATTATTGTACACTATTGGTTCATCGATTATTATCGACATAGCAATGCAGAGAAGTTTGGTTGAGAAGTGCATACGAGCCCACTTATATGTGGACGTGTGCTGTAATTGGCAATCAATGCACCCTAACCTCCAAACAGGGACACATGCCCAACTTACATTTTTAGATAACTAGTAAACATATGGAGCCATTATCTCGTGTATTTGTTATATGAGTCTTAGTTATATGTCTTTAAAACAATTGTTAAAAAATTTAAAAGAAAATATTTTAAAAAGATATAATATAATTCTAAGTATTACAGTAATGCCTAGTTGTAAACGAATAAATGGTCACGTTAACAAGTGATTAAGAACATTGTTCAAAGAATACATAAAAAAAATGATCTTATTAAAACACTTACTATAGTCATAATTGCATAAACTTTTTTATAAAAGTTATTTCTTTTGATTTTTAAATAAGAGTTATGGTAATGAGTGTTTTAAAAGCATTGTCATATTAGAAATTTTGTCTTTAAAATATAAGTTTTTATTTTTGTCTTAAACAATAATCACACTAATTTTTTATGTAATTTACTTATTTTAATACTTAAATCAATACTATAAAGAGTAAAGACACTTATTAACATTTTTCTTTAATCGATGTACTGTTAGCATTTTCAAAAAATAAAGGCTTAAATGCTCTTTTGGTCCCTAAAGTATTTAGTTAGTATCATTTTGGTCCCTTAACTAAAAAAAAGATTGTTTGAGGATTTTAAGTTTTTTTTTAGTCTCGTTTTGGTCTCTTCTGTTAGGTTTCCGTTAGGGTTTAAAAAAAAAGTTAACTCCTGGACACGTGTCACCTTGTCATTGGCTCTGAGATTATTTTTTTTATAATAAATATTTTATTTTAAAAAAAAAATCCCAGAACCAATGACAAGGTGACACGTGTTAACTTTGGACACGTGTCACTTTGTCATTGGCTGTGAGATTTTTTTTTATAATATATATTTTATTTTTTTAAAAAAAATTCCAGAACCAATGACACGTATCATTTTGTCATTGGCTGTGGGATTATATTTTTTTGAATATTTTTTTATAATATATATTTTATTTTAAAAAAAAATTCCAAAACCAATGACAAGGTGACACGTGTCACTTTGTCATTGGATGTGGGATTTTTTAAATAAAAAAAGTATATATATTTTTAAAAAAATTGTAAAAAGAAAAAATT
>Ga0228710_1002152_pt1 | contig 30804 bp, 15 predicted proteins | sample MedpolnodulmetaG_FD_177995 | JGI IMG/M metagenome (GOLD analysis project Ga0228710, IMG submission 177995) | Root nodule microbial communities from Medicago polymorpha collected in Santa Monica, California, United States - pink nodules | ecosystem: Host-associated > Plants > Roots > Nodule...
TTCTCTTTGGAGGGTTTTGGTCTAGTCCCCCCTCCTTTGTAATTATTTTCCCCCTTTTTTTAATAAAACTTTAGAGTTTGGCGGCGTGGGATGGAGGTTTCTCAAGGTGCCAACATAGTTGGGATGTTGATGTTGTCTCTTAATGTCTGTCCACTCTCCTTGCTTATAAAAAAAAATAAAAATAAAGCTTTGCAATTAAAAGAGACACGCTCATAATAATACATTAAAAAATAAAATCAGCCAATAATATTGTTTTTCAAGGAACTAATCATATTGTTAGTCTTATAAATATAACGTATCTTCATCAATTTCTATATATTTTATCACAAAAATAAAAAATAACCCTTTTCACCATACACAGGGATCAAATTTTCCTTACAACTCGGAACAACCACATATTGGTATCCCAGCTCCCATATATTTTTTTTGAAAACTCGGTATCCGATTTAAGGACCATAATGAATTCCATGTCAGAGTGTATTTGTTATATTATAATTTTTTAATAAAGGCAAAATATATTAAAAGATACTAAATCAAGTAAATGTGCGCAAGAAAATCTGTCTTTCTTCACAACAAATGTGTTTTTTGTAGTATTGACCAATGTCAAAAAGGATGGGATCCAAAAGAAAATTGGAAAGTGACGAGGAAATGGAAACTGGCGAATAAAGTTTATTTTGCCTTTCTTTCCAACATATTTGAATTTTATACCGTACACATGTGAATTGTTATTGGGTGATTGCTATATAGATTCTCAGACTATTAACCTCTAAACTAAATCAATCAAGAGTTATGCTCCGGTCAAAAAACAACAATTGCATTGTAACTCTTGATAAATTTTATATGATTCAGAGTTAATTTTTCTAAAAATTTAATGATATTTTGAGCAACGCGAGGGAGGGGCTTAAAAGATCTGTTGATTCTTGGTAATATTACGGTCTGTCACACCCTTAGAGAAGGGAATCAGTGCACGGATTTTATGGCAAAACTCGAAGCCACTTCTGATAATGACTTTCTTCTTCGTAATTCTCCACAAGTGGGGCTTGACATTCTTCTTCACAACGATGCCATAGGAACTTTCTACCTTAGGGAGTAGCTTGCTAGTGTTGGTTCGTTTTCTTTTCCTTTTTGTTAATTATCTTTGTAAAAAAAAAAACCAGTTACATTTTCATTATAGTATTGATCCAACAACTATAAAAGGTCAACCGAAGGCAAGTTCATTCATACTCGCTAAGTCTTATCAATAGAAAGATTGGTCTTTAGGTATCTAACAATTGCTCACATATACTTACTAAACGGCAAATTAATTACTATTCGCTGCAAAATGGCAGTCAATTAAATCAATACTTTTGAAATCGATTAAATCAATTTTTAAATCGGTTTAGCCGATTTAAAAAGCTTTCCGAACAATAGTAAATTATGGATGAAGTATTTTGCAGAATTTGAAGTGTGTGTGAGCAATTGCCAAATGCCCAAAGAGCAAAATCCTATCAATGATAATATGATCAATCCACCAAAACAACAAAATCAAGCCTTACTAGCATTTTATGTCACACGAGATTCCCCATTCGTTCATTCCTACTACAAACCGTCCTTTTGTTGGGGAATAATTTTTGGATGTACACAAAAATTTGGACAATTCATTTAGTCACATTCAAAAAAAATTACACATGCTATAATCAACTTGAATATTCAAATTAACTATACAAGAATATATGATTAAAATTTAAAAGTATACACTAGTTGATAGGTGCCTTTTCTTTATTTTAGTCAATCTTAAAGTATCACTTTCTTGCACTATTCCCTCCTCTACTCTACTCGTCTCTTTCTTTAATACTTTGTTCTCACCCATATCATCCACTCCTTTTTTTTTTCTTCTAAGAAGAATATATCACATAGTACTCCTTAATTAATAAAGATAAGAATATAAAAATACAAGCAGCATATAAATTTTTTTTTAGGAGGACAAGCAGCATATAAGTAGTTCTGTATGACGCATAAATTTTTTACAATTATTTCAAATAATTGTACGGCTTTTGCTTTAACCATTTCACAAGGCAAGTAAAAAATCGACTTTGAAATCCGAGGACTCTGAACACAATATCCATTTTCAAATTAAAGAAGATAAAGATTTACGTAGTACATGTAAATAAAGTACAATATTTTTTTTTTGTTTTTGAAAGAAAGTACTACAATATTGTTTATTTTTACATAATTTAACGTTTTCCATATTTAGAACATGTTTCTTTCACTTCACATAAATAGAATTTACACAATTACACGTACTCTCTTCCATTCAACCATCACACGAGTGTCCTGCAACCCTTTGTTTGCGGGTCCCACATCGCTGGCAACAAGTACTTCCTCCCATTCACTCCATGCGCATTATAGCTCGCACCAGTAACTCTGTCCAAAATAACCCGACCCGGATAGCCCGGATATGCTCCACTTCCAAACACCCCGGTGCAAGCCGAAACAGCCTCTAATGGCGCCGTTGGTGGACCTTGAAAATATCCTGTATTAAACGGATTCGTAACGGTACCAGCCAATAGAGTTGCAAGGTTAATAATCATTCCATCAACTCCAACATCGCCGTTAGGAGCAACTAACGGTGGTGTTTGGGGTCCGTAAATTGGTTGGTGAAATGGCCATGCGCATTGACCAGGACATTGAGTCTCGGAGTTTCCAACCCAAATGTAAGGGATTCGGTTTCTTCTCCTAACTGACCGGTTGGACCCGTGAGTCCCACATCGACCACAAAAACCTTCAACGCTAACTTCCTCGGCCGTGAAAATAATATTCACGGCATTGGGAGCGTATTTGAAGACCGAAGCAAGTGAAACAAGGTGGGTTCCTTTTAAGTTTTTACCAAGAGCATAACGCTGGTGCATAATTTGTTTCCCTACGACAATTGTAGGCGATCCTCCTCCCTTGTAATTCTCTGTGGTTTTCCACCATGATGCCACGGAGGGGAGTGGGGCCTTAGGAGAGGAGGTGAGGGAGTTTATGAAATCCACAATTATGGAACGTTGGATTGGAGTGAAGCTACCGTACCATAAGAGATTAACGGTGACCCGGCCTTTTAGGAGTGGGCCGTTGTGGTATTTTAGAATCAACGGTTGTGGTTCTACCTGTTCTCCCAATGAAGGGTGGAGCATTGCTACTAACATCACAAATAGAGGACACCATATCATAGCAAACTTGTAATTGAACATCATATTTTTTCTTCTAATCAACTTACAACAAACGTTGTTTTAAATCAAATACTATGGTATTGTAAAAAAAATAAAAATATATATACTATATAAGCTGTTTAGAATTAGGATTTAGAAGAGTATGTGAATGTTTGAAGAATGGAGAGGGATGAGATGAGATGAGATGAGATTATTTATATACTCCTTGGAAGAGGACTGTAGAGAGAGAAGTGTCAACATCAAGAGAGTAGACGTGGAGGTTTTTGAATGGTTGTGGTTAATCTAGTTTTAAGCATGCACTAAATTGTTGGGTTTGGATCTTCTCCTACATGCATTCCTCTCCAACAAAATTATTGTGAGGTAAAGTAGAGATAAAATAGGGAGAAAGAAAATGAGGAAGTAATTAAGAGAGAGAAATCAATTAAAAGAGAGATAGATAGAAAATGTTGTGGAGGAAGAATGATAAAAAGATGAAGTAATTAAGAGAGAATCCAAATTCACTTTCCAATAATAGTAGTAGTTCTCAATCAAAAAATAATAGTAGTAGTTCCATTACCTACAGTATCCTAACCTTATTCAATGAAAAATATATAAATTCATTTAGATCATTTTTTTCTTATTCATTTACATGTATTTTAAACGTATACAATGTTTAATTTTTTATTTGTTTAAAAATTAAAATAATTAATATATGATCAATAATTTAAAAAATGAGTAAATATTTATAGCTTCATCATTTTTTTTGGGTCTTGTTAACTTGTCCCTAAGGGCACAAGATAAAAAACTAACTATATAAATTTAATCTTGGAAATTGTTGCATTCATAATCTTAAAAGCTTAAAAAGTTATCTTTTCAATGTAACATTTAATTTTTAATTCTATTTTTAAATTCTTATTTTGTGTCCTTAGGTTTAGATCATTGATGAATGATGATCGATGCTATTGATATTTGGTATAAGCGTCCAATCCATGCATACACATTGCATTACATTATTAGGTATTTAGGTTTATACAGGCACAGTTTTTTGGACCAAACTAGATTGGACCCAGGGGGACTTATACACGCAATGCATTGGTCAGTCCACACCTACTGAATTCTGATTAATAATTTCCTGCTCCATTACTGGATGATAAGCTTAAGCTATATATCAACCATTCATTTGGAAGTCTCTGTCCACCCACATGATGACAACTTTGAGTCTTTTGGTTTTAAAATTGATAGTCTTAGTATTTTATTGGCTAAATTGTTTAATATTCGTGCATCAATGCATTGGTTGTCCGTTAAGTGATTTAATGACATTGTTTAAAAAATATACTAAAAAAAATTGTCTTTAAAATACAAGTCAAATACATGTAAAAATCATCTATTTTAAAATTTAAAATCACTACGGACCTAATAAAAAAAACTTATATAAAGTATATAATAAATAATATTAAATTGAAAGAGAGAAGCATATATATAACAATTCGAAAAATAGAAACTTAAATGATAATAACCCATAGTTGCATGAATTTCTTTAAGTTTTGAGACGATTATAAAGTGTTGCAGAACAACAACATATGGCCGATAACAAAGTTTGACTTTTATTTTAGATCGACCCTTCAATTTATTTTCTTCTAAATCAGTATTTTATATATGTAACATTCTATTTGGATTGATCCTTTTGTTTTTAAATTATGTTTCTTCTACAAGGATTGATCCCCATATTTTATAATAAATTTCGTTTAAAATTTTGTCACAAAATAACTCTCAAGAATCCTTCCATGTAAAAGCATGTAGGAGCAAGGAAGGATTCCTATAACACTCGCTTAAAAAGTTCAAGTATTTTACCATTTGGATCAACTTATTGTTGATATATAGGAGTTTTTTTTTTTTTTTTTCATGAGAAAAGATAACATTTGGTAACATGGTTCCAAGCAAAAGTTCGTGATTGTAAAGCTTGTAGCTTTTGCTAGGATGTGTATTTGACCATTTCCAAATACACTCTTTACGTGTTTGCTTAAGTAGTTATAAGGAAGTTTTCTTAAAAAAATAAATTATAAGGAGGTCAGAGACATTATCTATGACATCGCGAACCGATACCATAAACAGAAATTAGGAATAGAAAAAGTTGAGTTAATATTTTCTCCTACAAGCGGAACATCGGATCATATTAAGGAGTTAAACATAACAAATATTTATCTTAAAAAGTAATGCATTTAATTATGCAAGAGTCAAAATATTATATTTTTAAAGTAAAGTTTTTATTTTGAGATCTCTAACATTTGCATTATAGATACAAGTTAACAAAATTTTTACAATTTTCTTTGATAAAAACATAACTAATAATTTTCTTAACAATCGTGCATAACTATAATATATGAGGCACATGTAATGATCATGCACAACTATTTTATTAGGCAAAATTATATTTATCGTTTTTTAATTTAATTTTCGATAACGATTTTGTCATTTATTTAATTTTTTTACATGATAGAAAACATGAGTGAACGACTTTAGGTTTGAACAATAAAAAGTTCATATCAAAATAAAATCATATATTTGAATCTTAAAAATTAATAGGCAAATTAACAAAATAACATGAAATTAAGTTAAGAGACGACGAAAATAACTTTTTCATTTTATTATCAATAAAAAAGTGGCATACCATTGTTCCCGCACAAGTGGAATTTTTTTGTGTGGGGTACATGAACCAAGAAGTGGAACTTATTTGTGTTTGGCCTTTTCTCTTATTTAAATTGACTTATTTCTTTATCTCTACTGAAATTCTCAAAGTGCATATTGGGACGGTGCCGACTCTCTGAATTGCATGCCCACGATATATAATCGCAATGCTGTATTGAATAGTTTAGAAAGTATATTGATTTACTTGTAATAAAACAAGAAATTGTAGGTGACTACATACTTTTGAAGAACCCGTGTATGCAAACGAAAGGTAATTAACTTAATCATGAAAGCTATGAAAATGGATCAAAAGTTGTTGATAACTAGAAACGTTCATGTACGTCTATCATAGTGTTAGAAAGTCCGATCATGTTTATAGTTTTGTTATTTAAGTGATTAGAACGCGATTTCTTTTCAATTTGAGCAATTTAAAGTACTTAAAATATGGCATGGAAGTACTTAAAATATTAGAAAATATCACTCATTTAAAATAAAATTGGCAATAATGTCATTCATTTAAATGAATCTTAATTTCACTTCCAAAAAAAAAAAAAGAATCTTAATATTTTTTTTTGACAAAAAAAAAAATCTTAATTAGTTACCTCGAATATTGATCTCTACTATTGTACACAAATAGTATTTTGATTAAAAAAGTAATTTGCTTGCATATTGTGCACAACATACTATACATATATTAGGGTATCCAACAAAGCCTCTAAAAATGGTTAAAGGTGGACTCTTACCATTTTTAATAAAAAATAAATTTAATGTTAATAATACCAAATGGAGAAGAAATATAATATTTTATATTTGAAAATAATCATTTGTTTATAATAGTGACTGGAGAGGATATTGCATATCAAAATCAATAGTATTATGAGAACAAATTTAGTCTTGGCATTCAATCACTTTATGATACCTGTTCTACTTCTTTACTCCCTCTCCATCGTAAATATGTTGTACGCATTTTGAGAAATTTGCATAAATATGTTTGACCTGGTAATAAAAAAAAACCAAAGTCGACTTTTTTTAAACATGGTACGGAGTAGTATTTATAAATATTATCTCACTTTAAAATGAATGTCACTTTAACAATAAAAATTTGTTTTAAAATGAATATCACACCAATAATAAATAAAATTAGTTTAGTAAAATTGTTATGTCTTTTGATACTATCATTATATTTCTTAATATATGTATATAAACTTTCAATGATACTTATTTTAAAACAGAGATAGTATTTTTATGAAAGTTTACAATGTTGGCATTTTCACCGATTTCTTTTACTTGAATACGCAAGTTAAAATGGTCTCTCAATTAATTTATATCCTCATAGACTATGACATTTTCCAATTGCTTTGTCTCAAGTCCATTATTGTATGGCATTGTGATTGCGAGTTGTAATCATTGATTGATTGATTCATTAGACTTTTTTCTTTGAAAAAACGAAGTAGCAAATTTGTCGCAGTTCTCACAGATTCTAATCTAAACCACAGACCATAAGTCCAGCTTTATTCTGTCCAAGTACTCCGGCTTGTTCTACTGGCAATTAAAATGTCTTTTTCGATCAAAAAAGACATTAGTACTAATTGTCTATAACTTTATATGATTTGATCAAATTGATACTATTTGTTTAATCTATTTTATTTTGTTGAAAATTTGTTTAATCTAAATTAAGTGGTGTGTTCCTATTGGCCTTTTCCAGAAAGTAACTTCAAGCATTTTTTGGGCTTTATAATAAAAAAAATGAAAAATTGAGCACGACTAAATTGAGGATAAGTTCAAGCTAGCTTAAATCAATTATTTAGGGATCTATTTGATTTCCAATTTGGATTCTACTTGCCATCAAAGTCCACAAAAGAGGCACTATTATTTGTTTCTAGAGATAGTTATTATAGCTATAAACTTTTTGTTCAAAGTCTTTTTCTGGAGGAGAGTACAGCAAGTGGGGCAAAGTCTTTTTAGGTGTCTTTTTTTTCATTGTTTGTTATTTAGTGGTGAAGAGGAGCTTTTAGGTGTTTTTGAACAATTTGGTTGGCAAGTGGGGAAGCAGGAGGAGGAAGAGGAGTATTAGTGATGCTATTGATTTTGGATACATGCTGTTTAAACACCCTGAGGATTTTTACATATTTGGATTGTATAATTTAGATGTGTAAAAAGTATTGAAAAGTGCACTTTACATGTTAATATACAACTTTTTGTGTTTAATCGCATTTATCCATTTTCAATTTTGTTTCGATGTAAGTTGAACCACAATCACATTCATTGTTCATTAGTTGAGAGAAGAAAAGAAAAATCCCTAGGAAAGTTAAGGGTTTGGCAAGCTTTTAATTGATAATGAGTATGCGTGATGGGTTTGCCTTATATGTTCAATTTTTTAAATGAATTTCTCTTTCATCTACTGTCTAAACAATTATGAGAAGTCTATTCGATTTTTAGTATATTTTACAAATTTGATTCTACAATTTCGATGTATAAAATGCACTTTTCAAGACTTTTTTTATACATCTAGATTATACAATTCATATGTTTAACTAAAAAACTATGGTGGATACTTAAAAAAAATAATTACATATTTTACTACGACTATAAAGTATGAAACTTTTTTTATAGTATAATTGTTAACTAGGGAATTTTGAGTTGATAGGACGAACAATATACGGGAGATTTGAAAGTTGTGCAAATTAGGAGGTCTATAAGCCTCCACTAACTAGTCAAGTATTAACATGACAAAATTCACGTATGTCAATTTTGAAACCTCCAAAAACTAAAATCGTTGAAAAATTGTTTAAAGTCTCGCAAAATAGATTTACGATTTAATTTTTAATTTTTTTTGGGTGGACCACTACACCACATTGCAGAGATTTAGACCAGCCGAAAATTAAAACCGACATAAACTTGTATAAAATCTCGCAAAATGGACCAAATCCACAACACTAATTGGATGTATATCACTACCCATGTCATGTCTATCGAGTTGAGATGCCAACAATTATGATGATTTCCTTGCAAAAAATGGTAATAGCAGGTCTTTTATTTGCTCCATATTTAATATTCTTCCTTCCCAAATATGTTATAGGCAGTAATACTCTTCGTTAATTTCTGTAGTCTTTTCTTTAATTTCCTTTCCTTATAAAGTATAAACAATGACAAATCCCATTTGGATTTGTAATCTGGAAGGCTTAAAATTGAAATTTTGGGAGCTTTTGGGCATAAAGGGGGACGGGAAATTCACTAAGAAGCCAATGTTTAAATAAGTCATGAAATTTTAAAAAATTGTAATTAAGCTCATAAGTTTTTCAATAAATGAGAAAAACAAGAAAGATTTTCTCCACGTTCATGTAAGAAGCCTTTTTGATTTCAATATTCATGAGTGAGCTAAAGTGAAGAACATAATAGAAGAAGATGAAAGAAGAATCCACGGTTCACATGGAGTGTCTATCTTCCATTGATTATCAATTATGAGCTTCAAGCGATTTCTCTCTCCGCCTTCAACCTAATCACCACCAGCGAACCCTCCCATCCCCTATATTTTCCATCCTTTAACACACCCCTATCCCCTCATTTCTAAACTCTCAAACAAAGACGTAGTATTTAAAAAACAATGATATTGTCTAGTTAGTGGATCATTTTATTTTTGCTTTTTTAGGTCTATTTTACTAAACTGGAGTAAGTACTTATGTTTGACATCATTGAAAGACAAGGTCAAACAATCAAGTAGAAGTAAAATTAAATTAAAAAAATGACATGAAAGAATACATGCTAAAAGTTTTGTAATAAAAGCATTTTCAATTTTATGAATGAGCTAAAGCGAAGAAGAACCGGGTGTTTAACCCTCTTTGTAATAAAAAAATAAAAGCGGACAAGAATAGGGCGTTCAACCCCCCCTTTTTAAGTCATATTTATAACAATTTCCATATTCTCCAACAACAATCTTCTTCATTTTCTAATAATCTTCTCCAAATGCAAAAATAAAATCACCAAAGTTTCAATCTTTATTATTATCCTTGTGTGGTGTGTGGTGTGTGGTTTCCTCTCTTGTTCCTTTCATAAATAACTTTCAAAATTTTCACTTCTCTGTAAAATCATTCATCGTATACCCATAAACATAAAAATAAAGGGAAAAAAAACCTTGTGTGGTTTTTCAAATTTGTATACTGCATAAAAATGAAATTGTGAGAAATAGGAATTTTGAATTCTGAGAAATTGTGAGAATTGGGAATTTTGAAAAATGAAATTGTTGTTGGAATTTTGAGAATTTAAATGGAATTAGAGAAATAAGAATTTCACTTTTGTTGAAGATGGGTTCTATAGTAGTGATGGATTTCAAATTTCAAATGGGTTTTGAGAAATGAGTTTTGTTTTGTGATGAGTTAAAGATTATATTTTGTTTTATTTCAAATTAGAGAAGATGAAGACTTTTTTATGTTTTATGTGGTTGTTGTTGATGAATTTCTTTGCTGGGTTTGTTTGAAGATAAATATGATGAAGAATTTAATTTTATTGTTTTGAAGATGATAAACAAATTTTATATATTTTTTTATTTTTGGGTTTTAATGGTTGAAGATTGATGAAGGTATATGTAGATGTTGTTGAAGATGATGAAGAAATGAAAGGAAGAAGATGAAGAAATGGGAAAAAATTGGTTGTTGGCGGTTCACCATACGATACAATAGACATGTATGATCTAACTGTTCTCATTTACAGACAAAAGATCAAATGGTTAAAACTAAAAATCTATTAAGATCTATGCTAAAGTGCACTTTTCACCTCTTAAGTTTTAAAAAGTTGCGATTTTGGCCCACTATGAAAAAAATTTACAAAAGTGACCCCTATGTTTAGGGAAATATGCTCTTTTGACCCCTAACATAAGGTAAATATGATCTTTTGACCCCTTATCTTCTCAAAAAGTTGCGATTATGGCCCTTTTTTTAGGACACATGACGTCTTCTCAGCAATTATAGGACGAAAGAGGCCAAAATTGTAATAATAAAAGTGGTTCATTTTAATTAAAACTTTAAAATTAACATTAACAATTTAATTATAATTTTGTTTTTGTGCTAACTTTCCAATCTCCAAAGAAAAAGAAATTTCTAGTCCTCAGAGAAAAGGATATTTGGACGATTCGTTTTCCGGTGCAGTTTGTAATTTAACCACTTGAATTCATTCACTTAGTTAAATTTAATTATAAACTTTGTTTTATATAAAGTCTCATTTAAAAATTCTTGATTAATTAAATGAATTTAAAAGTGGAATGTGCAATTTTATACTTACTCCAAACATATTTATAGGGAATTTAATTAAAAAACAAAAAAGAGGAAGTAATAACCAAATTCACTAATTTAACAATTTAACAATTTGTGATTAGTTTAGACGCTTCACTTTTATAATTCTCACCCTCCTTTTTAATATATACCTTCACTCTTTTGTTAATCTTGTAAATGTGGGACATGTTTTGACACCATTTGAAATACAAGGTCAAAATAGACAAGCAAAAGTAAAATTGATCTTCAACAATCAACCACCGTGCCAGTTCCCACCACACCTACTGCCGACCTCACCGTTAATGTCGTGTCCCACCGCCGCTTCTTCCTACTCCCACTCTCCCGTCCGACCACCACATCATCTAGAGAAGATATCCACATAGTTAATTGATGGAGCAGAGTGAACAGGGAGGCAGGTACCATTTCATAAAATTACTTAGTAATGATCATTCTTATTCTTTTTGTTAGATGGATATTTGAAAATTGTATCATATTATTTAGAGGTATGATAATCACATATTCTTTTTGTTAGAAGAATACCTCCTCACATAGTACATATTCGGCAGAAACTTATTATTAGAATATCTCTTTTATTTGGTGACTAGCAGCTGCTTTCAAATATGAAATTCGAAAAAGATTTTGCTAATCCTGAAATTCCTTCAAACTTCACAAAGTGTCCACTTGGAAAATGAAAATGGTAGGAACCACCCAAATTTCCAAAGGCCAATACACTCATATGACTAGAGAGTAGAGACACCCTCTCTCCATTATTCAATATCTCCTCTCATTCATACATACCATGCATTATTTTTCCTAATTATATCCTTAACTCGCCCACTAACTACAATTGAGGTACTAGCTCAGTGGTAAGATAGCCATTAGTGTCACTTTCATTAAGGATAAAGCGAATGATTGACTTTCTTTATCACCTCTGTCCTGTCTGTCTGTCTGTCTGTCCTACCATCTACCGATTCAATTTGAGGTTGGCTTTTATAGCTAATGATAAAATATTAACGAATATATTAACTGGATATTTGGATTGATGATGATCGATCGGCTGAACTGAGGGCATTCTTTGATGCCCACGAGCAAGAAGGAAGCAACCCTGGAGGGGTTCATTTGGAAATGACTGGTCAGAATGTGTTGGAGAGTCATGAACTATTACATTTGATGACTTGAGTTCACGCTACCACACTCTTTGTGATCCACGACTTAATGCTACTCAATCTCTTGAGCTTTGGCCTTACTTTACCCTTGGATCACAAATATTAATGTAAGATATATATTTGAAGTATGCAATGGACACAACACAGACCAAATCTGGTAGCACAACTTAAATTACGATATTTGAGTGTAACTCTGTAGGTGTTCTTGCAAGTTTTGTCCTAAGTTGATAGATATATACTGTGTCTGTGTTTGAATAATAATGAATAAAATCTCTTAGATATATTGATATCAAAATAGTGAAATTTATATTACATGAAAGATGATGATCATTTTCAACATTTTAATTTGATATTTATTGTTGTAAAAGTGATATTATCCATTTCAAATTATAATACGAAATATTTACAGATAGAAAAAGCACACCGTTCGTTATGTACTGTGTTGTGAATATAGAGTTATTTCCGCAAGTACCTTTTAAAAAAGGGTAATGCTAATCGGTGCTCTTGGGTACGGTTAAGAAAGCCAAAAGAGGAAATTTTAAGTCAAAAGTGAAAGTATTTAATGCATTGGTTACATAACTTTGAATGCAAATATTATCATTTTTGGATCATTATTTAAGCATTTAATTTAAATATTACTATATTTGATTTCTTGTTTTTGAAGGAACTATATTTGATTTCTTAACAAGTGCCTAGGACATCGGTTAGCATGACCCTTTAAAAAAATACAATACATCATCATAAAACAACTAGACTGCCACTAAATCAAAATTAAATTACTTCATTTAAAACTTAAATTGAAGATTACACGTCTTATTCAAAATTAACCTAAGTACATGAGTGATTCCGGTCCCCATTTGAAATTTGCATGCTAACGTACGTTATACTTTTTTGGTACTATCTCTGCACAGCCAATGTGCAGTCTGGACAATTTCTAGAGGATGTTCAAAAGAAATAAATTTTTGCAGCCAATTTTTTTTTTTTAAAAAGTAAGGTTAAATATATTTTTGTAGGAGATTTTCAATGATATACAATTCTACTATCAATAACTAAATTTGAGAATGATCCTTATACAATGTTTGGTTTTCTCTCCTAGGTTTTGCTCCACCATTTTGAACATTGTCATCATCAACATCTTCAATAATTCCATGTTCATTTTCTAAACCCAGTGAGAGTCTGTTGTCAATCGTATAGTAATTCAACTATGCTGATTGTGTTTTTGGTATTTTAGTATACTCTTGTTTCAATGGTCCATTACTTTTTAGAAAATTTATCAGCACCTTATTCCACTTTTACTGATAAGTTATCTAGTCCTGGATTATGATATTGTTCGCTGGTGTTTGTTTATCAAGACCAACAGAAAAATGCAAAGATGGGATGTTTAAGTTCATAATTAATGGGGATCTTGGCAGGAGGATCACAAGAGAGATTTTTGTTTTTTCTGGACAGTCAAGCATGCATGCATGGTTTCAGTCTGGGGAGCAGTCTAAAATTAAAAGAGATCAAATGACACACTATGGGATTCATGAGGTCTGTGATATATGTGTAAGGAAAAGCAAGCATGGAGGTAGGGTTGTTAGAAGTGTATGGTGGCTTGATTTTCCCCTCACATATAAATCACACACTCATTGTAATTTCAAAATCATTGTCATGTCATATTATGGTGAGAATGAGTCAATAGGGGAAGTTGCAATCATGATGAGTCTTGTCAGCTATATTTCCATAAAGGCAACACAGGTTTCACCTTGCTGTACGACTCCTTCAAACAAAAGAATTGGTGTTCTTCCGTTTCTGCACTTCCAGAGCATCAGTAACGTGATTGAAGGGGACACATCAACATTATTAATGACACATAATTGTAATTCATTACTGTTTGATGAAATATTGATTTTTGTGGGTCAACTTTTGAATTTTTGGCATCTGTGTACTATGTAGAGCAAGGGGGATGGGAAAGAAGTAGGGGTGAACAAAATATCCGGTTGCATGGATAAAACCACATCCAAATCTAAAATCATATTTAAATAACCAGATATTTACATATGGATATTAACCGGTTTATTCGTAAACGGTCGGTCATCCACTTTGATAAATCCGATTTTTTTGTTGGATGTCCAGATCCATAACCATATATTTTGTTACTGTAATTTTTTTTACCGTATTTTTTTAACAAAACTGTATTTTTTTTAACGAAAATATCTCTCTTTTTCTCAAAGCTTATTAGGATCTCTTTTTTCAAAACAACTAATTTATGCAAAACAGCTTATCAAGATCTCTTTTTTCAAAACAACTTATTCAAAACAGCTTATTTATGCAAAACAACTTATTAAGATCTCTTTTTTCAAAAAAGCTTATTTATGCAAAACAGCTTATTATGATCTCTTTTTTCAAAACAGCTTATTTATGCAAAACAGCTTATCAAGATCTTTTTTTTCAAAACAGCTTATTTATGCAAAACAGCTTATTAGGATCTCTTTTATCAAAGCAACTTATTTATTCAAAACAGCTTATTTATACAAAACAACTTATTATGATATATTTTCAAAACAACTTATTCAAAACTGCTTATTTATGCAAAACAACTTATTAGAATCTCTTTTTTCAGAATAACTTATTCAAAATAGCTTATTTACGCAAAACAACTTATCAAGTCTCTTTTTTAAAAACAACTTATTCAAAACAGCTTATTTATGCAAAACGGCTTATTAAGATCTCTTTTTTCAAAATAACTTATTCAAGACAACTTATTTATGCAAAACAGCTTATTAGGATCCCTTTTTTAAAATATCTTATTCAAAATAGCTTATTTAAGCAAAACAGCTTATTCAGAACAGCTTATTTATGCAAACAGCTTATTAAGATCTCTTTTTTCAAAACAACTTATTCAAAACAACTTATTTATGCAAAACAGCTTATTAGGAACTCTTTTTTCAAAATAACTTATTCAAAACAACTTATTTATGCAAAACAGCTTATTAGGATCCCTTTTTTAAAATATCTTATACAAAATAGCTTATTTAAGCAAAACAGCTTATTAGGATCTCTTTTTAAAAAACCACTTATTCAAAAAAGCTTATTTATGCAAAACGGCTTATTAGGATCTCTTTTTTTCGAAATAGCTTATTTCAAATAAGTTATTTTGAAAAAAGAGATTCTTATAAGCTATTTTGCATAAATAAGCTGTTTTGAATAGTTGTTTTGAAAAAAGTGATCCTAATAAGTTGTTTTGCATAAATAAGTTGTTTTGAATAACTTGTTTTCAAAAGAGATATCTTAATAAGCTGTTTTGAATAAGTTGTTTTCAAAAAAGAGATCTTAATAAATTGTTTTGCATAAATAAGCTGTTTTGAATAAGTTATTTTGAAAAAAGAGATCCTAATAAGCTGTTTTGCATAAATAAGCTATTTTGAATAAGTTATTTTGAAAAAAGATATCCTAATAAGCCATTTTTCATAAATAAGTTGTTTTGAAAAAAGAGACTTGATAAGCTGTTTTGCATAAATAAGCTGTTTTGAATAAGTTGTTTTTTAAAAAGGGATCCTAATAAGCTATTTTGAATAAGTTATTTTGAAAAAAGAGATCCTAATAAGCTGTTTTTGCATAAATAAGCTATTTTGAATAAGTTGTTTTGAAAAAAGTGATCCTAATAAACTGTTTTGCATAAATAAGTTGTTTTGAAAAAAGAGATCTTAATAAGATGTTTTGCATAAATAAGTTGTTTTGAATAAGTTGTTTTGAAAAAAGAGATCCTAATAAGCTGTTTTGCATAAATAAGTTGTCTTGAATAAGGTTTTTTTTGAAAAAAGAGATCTTAATAAGCCGTTTTGCATAAATAAGCTGTTTTGAATAAGTTGTGTTGAAAAAAGAGATCTTAATAAGCTGTTTTGCATAAATAAGCTGTTTTGAATAAGTTATTTTGAAAAAAGAGATCCTAATAAGCTGTTTTGAATAAGTTGTTTTGAAAAAAGAGATCCTAATCAACCGTTTTGCATAAATAAGGTGTTTTGAATAAGTTGTTTTTTAAAAAGAGATTGTAATAAGTTATTTTGTATAAGATAAGCGTTTTTGAATAAGTTGTTACAAATTTGGATTTTTGTTTATAAAATTTGGTTTTAAAAATCAATTTTGAAGGAGAAATAACTGGTTTTTAATTCGATATTAAAATAATCCGGATATTTTTTTAAACCAAACCATATCCATTTATAATCCGGTTTTGTAAAACTAACCGGTTATATATCCATAACCATATTCATAACCGGTTACATAACCGGTTTACAATAAAATATGGTCATGGTTAGGAATCCAAAACCATATAAGTGGTTTATATATGGATATGGTTTGGTCGGTCAAAATATCCGACCATGCACACCCCTAGAAAGAAGGCGTGAAAGAAGGCTCTATATTTCTATATGTGGTATTCAACTGATTGCCATTAAAACAGATGTAATGCAGGAAGTGAATGCAATTTCAGATTGGCAGACTAGAAAGGAAATATGTTTAGTCAACAATTATCATTCCCATTTTCTGCAAGGTATTTGTGCTGATAGACTTTACCATATTACCTATTTAGTCTCTACACCTTTGATAGAAATTAAAAATAATAACGGGTTTGATATGCCTTTGATTCTTTCCCAGTTATTATTCTTAATTTGTAATTAATAAAGTTGGTAAATATCTTTATTCAATATATACAGAGTTGTTCTTCAAAAAAAAAATACAGAGTTGTGAAATGTAAAATGTTTTCGTTTTCTTCTTTTTCTCAACGGATCCTCACATGGTCAAGAACAATAGAGTCAAATGAAAATGTCATAGTTCCACATAATTTTTCTACATTAAAGTGTAGCAACTGTCTAGTAATTTCCGTTAATTCTCAATTGAATTTATATTAATTCTAATTACTAGATTATAAAGTAGTGTGTTTTGACTTTGTAGTCTGCACAACTTGCTGATATTGGATTATAAACTGCATTGTGTGTGCAACTTTAACTGTACAAATGTCCAATATAGAGGTGCAGCACGCAACTTTCTCTGCAGAGAGGGTTCAAGCTACAAACTTGAGGGTGTTCAAATATTAAAATAACATAAAAAATAGGTGTAATTTGAAAAAATGAGGGGGGTTCATGTGCACCCCCTAGACATGAGGTGGCTCCGCCAATATGTATAGGTCTATGAGGGTGGCATTTAGGGTGGGTGAGGGAAAGAATTCCCCATCATAGGAAAGTTGATTTTTACCATTAAATCAAATGAAGAACATAGTATTATCATACTCTCTAAACACTAGATTATTTTTTCACACCATCTTCCACCATCACTCTAACAGCATTGCCGTACCTTTTTCTTGCTTCATTTCCAGTTCTTCAATTCTGATAATCATGCTTCTTAAATTCTGCCGTAAAACATTGCTTCCCCGTCTTCTTCCTTTACTGCCAACAAGTCAACAACCTATTTCAACTTTTAACCACTCACCCATGTATTTTTTACTTTCAACCATTTCGGGCATGTAATCAACAAAATTATTGGATGAACATTCCAGATCTAAAGAAAATCGGGTTTAATAAGATATGTTCAAACATCCATCTTCATTGTAATAATCGTGATTCAAATCACACAAATGAATATATTACTATTGTGAATTTATGGGGAGCTTTATAATTTTTCAATTTTCTAAAATTAAACAAGTTTGAACAACATCTATGAAAGTTGTGTCTTTCTTTGAAATTGGGGCCTTAACTACAAGGAAATAGAAGAAGTCACGCATGAGAGGGGGTGGATTTTCATTTTAAAAAATTGGAGGTGATTACTTCCACGTCTAGGCACCGGAGGTTGGTGTAGTTGTACAACTGTTTCCGGCGGCAATGGAAAATTACGGTTGCTATTCAAGTGACGTCATTAATGGTTGTCTTTAGAGGTTGAAGACAAACTAAAAAAAGATTTGGTGTGGATAGACCATGATAAAATCAATGCTTCACTTTAATCTAATGGTAAACAAACAACTTTCCTATGGTGGGAAATTCTTTCCCTTACCCACCCTAAATGCCACCGTCTATGAGTCATTTCATAAAAGACAATCTAATAAAGCATCAATTTTTTTTTCTTGTTCGGGATTCGAACCCAGACTTATATGTATATTATGTGTTATCCCTACCAACTGAGTTAAGCTCACGAGGATAAAGTATCAATATTCTAAATTCACCTATATATGGATGAATATATTCCTAGAATACATTTTGTCAAAAAAATTATTCCCAAAATGCACAAACCAAGAGTCGTGAATTTTGGGAATAATTATATATATATATATATGTATATATATATATATATATATATTTACTTTGAACGGTTCGTTATTTCTTTTTATGGTGGCTGAGGTTCGAACCTGGTTCGAACCTCAGACCTTACATACATTATGTATTGTCCATACCAACTGAGTTAAACTGACGAGGACAACAATTCGTTTTTTAATAGAACTCATTAACCATTTGAATTCAATCTTTATTCAAATTTAATTATAAACTTTTTTTTATATAAAGACTCATTTACAAATTATCAATTAAATTAACTTAAAATTGAAATATTAATTTTGAAGTAAAATTTAAAATGTATTATAAATTATACTTCCTCCAATGCTATATACTAGAAGAAAAAAAAACAAAAATGGATTTTTTCAGATTATTCATATATTATAAAAAGAAGAAAACAATAATTTGATATTATAAATTTGATAAATTTTTTAATTAAAAAGAAAAAGAAAATGATGTCAGTTTTTTTTTTGTTGAGGTAAGATAAGATAAAAGAACCCAATTTAATTTAATAAATTTGAGTTCTTTAACCATCATTGATTGATCTTAATTCTTACCTATATGGGACTTGTGTTTGACACCATTTGAAAGAAGGGTGAAACGGTCATTTTAATTAATGTCATGTTCATTGGTTCATGTAATGCTAAAAATCATGTCTTAAACCATTTTCAACTTCACAGTGAGCTAAACTGAAGAAGAACATAGATGAAGAAGGAAGAAGAATCAACGGTTCAGATGGAATGGTTAACTTCAATTGATTCAACAACTCTCACACATTCAGAGCTTCAAGCACTTTCTCTCTCTTCTCTCTCTTCCTTCGACCTTAAATCTACACGCGAAATCGTCACTCCTAAAATCGATCCATCTACTTTCAACCACAGCGCTGGGTCCCACCGCACCTACTCCCGTCCTCACCGTCGATGTCGCGTCGCACCGCCGCTTCTTCCCACTCCAACTCTCCCCTCCGACCACCGCATCATCATCGATTACCTCAAACAGTTCATCAGAGAAGATCCGAAGTTCGATACGGTCGAGCTTCGGAATCCTTCAATTCCGGAGGTGAAGGAATTTCCATTGCCATTGCCTGGTGCTGAAGTGAGGAAGAGGAAGAGAGGGAGGAAACCGAAAGTGAAAGCGCATTTAGAGGAAGAGATTGTGAATAAAAACGGTGTTTTAATTGATTTTGCGGCGTTATCGGAGGTGGAGCATCCGTTTGCTGCGGAGATTGCGAGAAGAACGGAGGGTTTAAGGGAGGAAGAAGAGTTGTTAGGGTTTTTGAGTGATTTGGTTGGGCAGTGGGGAAGTAGAAGGAGGAAGAGGAGGATTGTTGATGCTGCTGATTTTGGGGATGTGTTGCCTTTGGGTTGGAAGCTTCTTCTTAGTTTGAAGAGGAAAGATGGTCGTGCTTGGATTTATTGCCGCAGATATATAAGGTTTTGGATTTTATATTCTTCAATTTTAGGATAATACATTTATGTTTTCTGTTAATTTGGAATGACATTAATGTGCTTTTCTGGTATAATTGATTACCATATAAGTGTTTTTGTATAAACTATTTTTATAACAAAAGATAAAATGAAGTCAAATGGTTTATATATAAGATATAAGCTGTTTTCATAAGCTATCATGAAGAGTTTATGGAAATAAGCTGAAAATAGCTTATGGACATGTCATAAGTTGTTTCCATAAGCTATCCCAAATAGTCTCATGGGTGCTTATGCAGTAGTCAATTGGTAAGGTCAAATAAGTCAACTCAAACATGCCATAAATATAGCTGTGATTTGTTTATGTTATTTGAATCACAATATTGGAAAGTTAACATTTATTATTAATGTGATTTATTTGTTGTTAACTTGTAATAGAGTTAATGTTCCTTGCTTATTAATGGGCCAGGAGTGAGGAGTTTTTCTTTGGTGTGAGCCCATGTTAGGATAAACAGTATAATGAAGTGCTCATAGTATAAGTGCTTACTATATAAGTGGTTTGTAGAAGCTATTTCTAAAACAAATTTGGGTATTACTTTTTGTTTGGAACTAAATTTGGCCACAAGAAATTTGTGAGGGACTAAAATGGGTCTTCACTCAAGGATAAAATATAGTCAATCTGTTTTTTATATAAGCTACAACTGTTTTATAATTTATCCTGAAGAGTTTATGGAAATAAGCTGAAAACAAATTTGGACATTTCATAAGGTGTTTATGCAGTAGTCAATAGATAAGGTCAAATAAGTCATCCCAAACATGCCATAAATATATCTGTTTTTGCATGTTTGTTTTGGTTTGCATTTTTGTGCTTATTTGTTTCTTGTTTGATATTCTCCAGTCCTAATGGACAGCAGTTTCTGTCTTGCAAAGAAGTTTCTTCCTATCTGCAGTCTCTTTTTGGTCACGCTGATGCACAGTTACAAATCACTCAAAGAAGTGAAAATATACTTCCGGAACAGAGAGTGACTACTGAAAATGTAAGTAACCCTGCTGCTGCTTCTGTTGCCCGCGAGGTGCAGGACCAACGGCAGATTGTTGCCACTAACTCAGATGCGTCTGGTTTGTCCGTCTCTAATGAACGATTCAAGGAAATTGCCTTGTTGGAGATGGATAACCTTGCAGATGTGCAAATACGTGATCTGTTTGAATGTCATAAGTGCAGCATGACCTTTGATGAGAAGGATGCGTATTTGCAGCACCTGTTGTCTATTCATCAGAAGACGACGAGGCGGTATCGACTTGGTTCATCTGTTTCAGATGGAGTTATAATTAAAGATGGAAAGTTTGAGTGCCAGTTCTGTCATAAAGTGTTTTTGGAAAAGCGTCGCTACAATAGTCATGTTGGGATTCATGTTAGGAATTATTTGAGGAGAGCTGAAGATTTGCCGGGTCAGCCTAACATCCTGGGAGCAGAAGAGTCTCTAGTCACGGATGAGACACCTTCAAAGATCACGAAGATGGATGCCCTCATCGAAATTGCTCAAAACTCTATTATAGAGGATTCTGTCATGGAACCATATTGTTCCTCTACACTAAATACGATACCTGTTTCAGAAATTGCGGTTGGCGACTTAGATGTAAATATAAATGCTGAGTCTCCATTCGGTGAACAGAAAATGGAAAAGAGCTTGACTGGCACAAATATAGTTAGCGATCTAGATCAGCAAGGTAGTCCTCGTTTACCCATGGATGGAACAATAGAGGAAATTGATGCCAATAACCGAGTTGTTGATGCAAAGATGGTTAGTTTTCTAGATAACACGGGTTTGTTATCTGTAAATAAGAAAAATGTTGATGCACCTGATACTTCTGAAGGTAAAGGTGGTGCGGCGCTGACTGTTGAGGGGTTTGATCATTCTGGGAGTGAACTGCAAGGAGCTTCTCAAAGTCCCTTGCATCATTCATCTGGGAATCACATGAAACCTGGATCCAAGACAAGTGAAAATTCTGGTTGCACTAATACTAAGGAGGATCTTAAACTTGATGAAGACAGTAGCAATAAGAGTGACTTGAAAATTGGTTTAGATAGCTGCAAAGATGTACCTGGAGTTTCTAATGTTCATGTGACAGCAATGCCAACTTCTAACGAAAATGTGGTCCAATCTAAGGTTTCTAACCCCTCGGTATCCCCAGAGCAATCTTTGGATTCTTTTTCTGCATTCAGCTCCGACAAGGTATAATGGATAACTTATGCTTGCCATTATTGTGAGGGTTTCATATATGTTGCAAAATAGAGGGAATGTTCCTACAAGTATCATAGCAGGGTCTTCTTAAAACGTAGTTAATTTGAAGCCCTTTATGCATGTCTTGTGGTCTACTGTACTTACTTTCAACTATGTCTCTAATATATTCAGGTTTTATTTTGTATTGATCTATTGCTCTAAGTTTTCATTATTTACAAAGCCTATGTTGAACCATGGATTGAAGTGCTCCCTCTTGAATGTTTTCTACATATATCTCACAAAGAGAAAAAATTATTTCTTTATTTGGGCATGCTTGTTTTTGGGGGGATAAGAAATTATAGGTCTGGCCATTTTTTATTGATGCCGAGAGTAAGAACGCTTGCATGGTATCTTACTTGCTCTTCCGCCTTATACATCTCTCCTACTCTTAGATTAGGTGTCTTGGAAATTTGGGTGGCGCTAGTTGCTAGGTTATGGCCACGTGCTTGTGTACTTTCAATAAACATGTCTATTATATTTCGTATTTGATCTATCTTTCTTCATTTGAACTATTTGTAAAAGCAAATTATCATTATTGGAATCTAGCACCGTGGACATCAAATTATCTTATGCAGCCATTAGCTACTACTCACCCACTATGCGCTTAACTGATTGGCAGTGCTGATCTTACTTGAAATATGATTCTTGTTATTCCTCATTGACAGGGGTTCCAGGAATTGAGGTTAGAAGATATTGGTTCTCTCGAGTATGATTTTGCAAGTGTTCAAGGTTCTCTTGATGTGTCAACTGAATTGGCAAATGACATAGTGGTGCAAGGGACATGTGCATCCTCAGCTCAGTCTGCATCACAAGAAGTTATGTTAAATATGGATTACAAAAATCAGCTCACAACCACGTGTGTATGGTGTGGAATAGAGTTTAACCATGATGCTGTTAATTCTGAAATACAATCAGATTCCGTTGGATTCATGTGTCCAGTTTGCAAGGCAAAAATCTCTGGTCAAATCAATGTGTTGGACAGTGGATCACCAAATGCTGGCCATCTTTAGACTGGTAATCGTTTATTCTCTATAAATTGATTATTTAATAATAATGGTTTTGGTTACCTTATCTGCTACTATTATTGTTTCTTCCTAATTGACATAGATCGCAGTCACTACTTCATTTTGAGTATAGTGTATTGTTATGAGATTTCAATATCTTGAAATATGCACTAGTGTCTGAATTGGTGACCTTTGATAAACTGAGTGCATCGTGGCGTGGGTCGTGTTATTGGTTGTTTATATTAAGAACTAAAAAATGTCTCTTACTGCAAATGCCAAAAAATCACAAGAAAACAAAACAAGCCGGTTAGTTTGTTTCAGTTATCTTATTGTCTTACTTGTCACAACTGCAGTGGCAGGCATTCCAATATCATTTTCTGTGATTTCAAATTTAGTGTTTTTTTCCCTTTAAACTTTTGCAGCTCAATCATCTTTATAAAAATCAGTAGCAGGAGTTGATCTGGAAGAGAAAATCTAGCTTTTGGAGTGTTGATAGAGTGCTCAATTATGGTGCCTGCATAGATATATCGAAGTGTGGTCTCAATTTATTTCTCCTTGACTTGCTGTATGTTGTATTATCACCCACAATCCTGTTTATTCGCAAGAAAACCAATATTATCATGTAGTATTGTTTTTTAAGTCTGTATCACTGTTGTAATTGTCTTAGTCTTGGAGGCCGTTCCATGGAACTCCATACACAACTAGTGTGTAATGAATGTATAACATAGCTACATCGAATGAAAATATGAACAAGGCAATGAATATAGTGACCGTTTAAATTGCATATTAATAGTGATCTATCAGTCAAAGTCAAACTAACAGCTTACAAGAATCTTACGAGTTGCTTAGGTGTAATGTTAATTTGTTTTATAATTATTTTAGGTTTGATTTAATATTAATAAATAGTAGTTAGATTTATTTAAAATAAAATAAAAAAGACTTAAGAGCCAAATGTGTGGGCGGTAATTCTATTATGTATTGCTCAAGAACCAACTGTGAATGAGTCTTATCAATAAGAAGTTGGTGATGATACTGATGATGAAAGCTATAAAGGGGACAGTGCAATTAATATTAACTTTGATGAGAGTGATAACGAAAGATCTGCAAGTGAAGAAAATTTTGTAGTTGATGAACCAACCATTGAAGTCGTTGATAAGAGAAAACCTGTTGCCAATGATGGTACAACAACTAAGAAGGTGAAAAGGAAGCATCGAAGACCAATGAGAGATGTTGGATGCTTTGGTTCCAACATACTACAAGAAGGAATATTCTGAAGCAGTTAAACTACCTCTCATGTATCCTTGCAATGAATCCCAATTTATAGGTAAAGACTCAATATAATAATGTGCAACTGCCTCCCATTAAGAAAATGCAAGGAAGACCAAAGAGAAAAAAACGAATTTAGAACAATGAAATTGAAGTAGATGGAATGAAGAGAAAGGTGTTCAAAATCATGTGCAAACAAACATGTCATAACAAATCAAGTTGTAAGGTTGCACTATCCAATTCATAACAAAGTGCATAATTTCCCACCCCACAACCATATGTTGCCACACTTATTACTCAATAGAGTGCATCAATCTCTACTGCACGTCTGCACCTACTATTGAGATGCATGCCAAACAACACACAGTTAAGTCTCAAAGACAAGTTACTGCACCAAGAAAGCGCACAAAAATATAAAAACTCAAACCAACCAACTCATTAAGGAACTTTATATAATGTTTTCGGTCATGTTATATTTTTGGTATATCTTGTAATATTTTGTTTTGGATCATATGTAGTCATGTTCATGTTATGTTTTTGACATGTTATGTAAGGATCATATTCTGTTTTGTACCATTTTTTAACCTCTTTGGTTAATGTGTTGTTTATGAACCTATTAGGTTAAAAAACTTTGAATACTATTATGTATTCGTTTTTCTTTGTTTTTTGAAATAACTATTATGTATTGGTTATGAACCTCTTTTAACCTATTAATAATAAATTGTTTTGACCAGGTTATGTTATGTTTTGGTTTAGTTATAATCAGGTTATATTGTCATATCCATCTGTATTGGATTAAGGACCAAACTGAACTTTATAGATAAATTAAAGGACAAAATTGAACTTTCAACAAAAATTTAAAGGCCAAATTGGATTTTCACAATAAGTTAAGGGACAAAATTAAATTTTTTAAATACATTTTCGTTCATCAAACTCAACATTGCGTCAAATACAACAATGATATTTTTCCCCATGTCATGCTAGTTTTTAGTCTCATTTCAAATGCAGCAATATTCTGATTTTGATTGAAAATTTTATGACTAGTTCATCAATTTTAGAGCTTGCTCCTTCCTGTCTGTAATTTTAAGTTTAGCACTTGTGCCAAAAGCCTCATTTTCGCCTGGATTTGATGAACAAAAATACCCATTCTTTGGAACAAAATTTCAAGATTCACAAAATTGTCAGGAAGATGACAAACTGAATTTGTTCACCATTTTGACCTATTTCGCAGAAACATCAAGAAATTTTAAGAAAACTTTAGTTTTGGTGCACCTAAATTGACTTGGGGAAGAAGTAAAGTGGGAAAACGTTTCAACAAGTACATACAAATCATTTGCAACATCAACAAGAGCAAACAAAGTTTACGACTCATAAAAAGAAAAACCAAACTGCTTAAAAAAAGATAAGTAAATGGAACAAATTAAACCGTTTTAAAGTTAAGAGATTTAACTAAACTTTTAAAATAACTTTAGGGACCAAAGTGGAATTTAACTAACTAAACTTTCAGTGATTTAATTAGAAAATGAATGACTTTTTAAATTGAAATTGACTTTTTTATGAGATTTACTTGCAATTTTATTACTTTTTTTTAATTTTGTTTTGACAAATGTAATTTTATCAGTGTTGGTTATTAAACATCGTCACAAATGTATGTCACGTTAGTTAAGACATGCCACATCGTCATTTTTAAGTCTAAGAATATAAAGAAGATTGCAAAATTGAATAATTTTAAAATGAAAGGAACAATTCCTTGCTTGGATAAAAATGACATTTTAAAATAAGAGAACAAAATAGTTTAACATTAATAAATAGTTAAATTTAAAATAAATGAAAAGGAAGGCCAAGTTCTATTAAGATAGGTTCTAACCATCTATTCCCTTTAATAGTTGACCTACACTTCATTTTATAAAGCTCTAATTGTTTTCTATTTTTATCAATATGGGGCATCTGAGGGGACATGTGCATCCTCAACTCAGTCTGCAATGCATCACGAAAAGTTATGTTAAATATGGATTACAAATATCAGCTCACAACCGTGTGTGTACGGTGTAGAAAATAGTTTAACCATGATGCTATTAATTCTAAAATACAATCAAATTCTGTTGGATTCATGTGTCCAGGTTGGCAAGGCAAAAATCTATGATCAAATCAATGTGTTGGAGACTGGATCACCAAATGATGGCCATCTAAACCCTGGTAATTTTTTATTATATCCTAAATATTACTATTTGATAAGAATGGTTTCTGTTTTCTTATATCCTAACTACTCATTTTGTCTTCCTATTCATTTTATCTTAGTCACTACTTTGATTTAAGTAGAGTGTATTATTCTGAGATTTCAATATCTCCAAATATGCACTAGTGTCTGAATAGGCGACCTTTGATAAACTGAGTGCATTGTGGGTCGAATTGTTTATTGTTTAATTACGTTTGTAGTTTATTAATTTAATTTTGGTGTACAATTTGATCAATAACTTAAAAAGTGTCAGGTTAGTTCTTTAATTCTACCAATATCTTGTTTAACAATATTTAAACAAGATAGGGTTAAATATGTTTTTGGTCCCTATAAATATACAAACTTTCTATTTTAATCCCTCTAAAATTTTCCTTCAACTTTTAGTCCTTATAAAATTTTCAATCACTACTTTTGGTCCCTATTTTTTAGTTAATTTTAGTATTTTTTAATGAAATTGTGCAGAAATGTGTAGAATATTATAAAAATATTTCTCAAAAAAAATTAGAATTTTTTAACAAAACATAAATTTAATATGAATTTTTAACCATAAAAAATATAAAAATTCATATTAAATTCATGTTTTGTTAAAAAATTCTAAATGTTTTTGGGAGAGATTCATATAATATTATGAATTTTTCTGCAAAATTTCATTCAAAAATATGAATTTTACATATGAGTTTATTTTAAAAGAGGGACCAAAAGTAAAGATGAAATTTTTTTCGAGGACTAAAAGTTGAAGGAAAATCTTAGAGGGACTAAAACGAAAAGTTGGTATATTTATATGGCCTAAAAACATATTTAACCCTTTGAAGTATGTATCACTGTTGTAACCGTTCAATGGAACTCCATACACAACTACTGTGTAGTGAATGTATCCCATAACTACATCAAGGGAAATTGAGAGGTGCATTAGGAGAATGATTAAGTTGGGCAGTTGCTATGGAATTTTCCGATAAGATGGTATTTCCAAGGTAGGATATATAACTAGACTTAAGAACAGATATCGTGGACTGGAGAGGAAACCTTCCTAGTTCCTGGGTAAGAGAAATAAACGATTTACACTTGAGAATCATTAGGATGTATGTAGAGTGAGAACTGAGAACACCATGTTAGACCTTACCCTTTAGTTGTGACTTTCTATTGGTAGATAGAATATGATTCGTAATAAGTTTATTTCCTTTTTTTTTTATTAGGGCACCAAACAAGAGATTTCAGTAGGATAAAAAGGTTTGATCATACGAGTCTTTGTTTTCCTATCCGACACATTAAATGAGTCTTAAAACTCGACAATGCGATGTGTTTTAATAACCAGTATCAATTAATCGATAATCATTTTTCTATCAACTGGTATTTGGTCATTAAATTTAAAATGAGAGCAACACAATCGAGGGTCAATAATATTTTAAATAACACTTGTTACAGGTCAATTTTATGGTGCACAAGTGAGACAAGTCTTGCATCATTCGCAAGCTCGTTTTTATTATTAGATCAATAAATCTCCTCATTAAATTAAATGAAATATGACTTGACTTTTTAAATTAAATGAAATATGATGTCACTTTTTGATCCAATAATGAAAAAACACTTTTACATGGTGCAAAACCATTTAACTTGTGTATGTTAGACAAAGAATGTTAGATATGATAAAAATAACTTTATATTCAATTGTTGGTGAAGTAATTATTGCAATAAAACTTGATCATATCATTGTACAAAAAAAAAAAACTTGATCATATCAGAAATTTTGAAAGTGATCATTGAACAGAATTTCAATAACACCTACTGCACAAAGCAAATATACGTAATTTAGTTACCTTAAGACCTCAGGCAATATAGCAGGCAGACATCAAAGGTTTGTGTGTGGGATCAATCTATATATATATAGAGACATTTGCAACCTCAAAAGAGAACCTAGATTGTCTGCAGCTTTGTCCAGCCATACTCGGCATTTGTTAATCCAATGGCTAATAGCATTCATCTCTCAGCTATTAAATTAAAATAATTGTTGAGATTGGACTGGTTAAAGCTGCAGCAGGGATAGAGAACCAAGTACCTCAAAATCATTGCATGGCATATTTACCTGAATCTGAATGGTTAAAACTAGTTTCAAGAAGAGTGTAAATATAACCTGAATCTGCAATTATTAAGAAAGAAAGAAAGACATTTCAACAAAGAAATCAATTCAGATTAAAGAGGGAAGCTACAAAAATCAATGTTGTCAAACATGTAACTTGGATTAGGATCGGGAGGAGAGTAGTAGATTGTGAATGAAGCATATATAAAGTTGAATACCAAATTGATACAAAATTTATAAACTTGCAGATACCATGATTTTTATACTTAGTTACATATCTTTGCAGCCAGATAATGCTAAGCAATAAAAGATTGATTGAGGACACTAAATACTTGTTATGTACAAACCAAGACCTATGCTTCAGTCAAGTTTGTTCGTTTTGCAATGCGACTGCAATAAACGATCCACACATACGCGCAGGAACTATTCATCAATGGCTGCAGCAATTATGAAAGAGAAAGATACATTAGCTTAAAAGCTAGACAGTAACAGCTGAGTTGAAGATCATGATTAAAATTAAAGTTATAGCAGAAAATTAAATTCTAATAAAGGCATTTATGGACATGTACAAACCTGTAAATGGACTGGAATGAATCTGAAGGTGACAAAATCACATACAGGCCAAAACAGACCTAGATCTTTCTTCAGCCTGGCAATAACCTCAGGCCGATTTTCACCTGATTTTTGCATCAAAATGGAAATTCCAAATCACCGATAATGCTCAGACAAAAATAAAATTAAACAATTGAATGAAAAACTGTCAGGTAGGTTGTTCAACAAATAATTAAGGCTTAAATATGATTAAGTCTATGCAAATATACCACTTTCCGATTTCCACCCCCTCTTTATTATGTGCTTCGCATTTGGTCCCTCAATGTTTGTAAGTGACTACTTTCATTCTGCTGTACATGTTAACTTGGTTTTACATCGTGATGCACATCATCAATGCCACGAGTAAGTGATTGCCATTTTAAGTAAATTTATTTAACATTAAAAAAGAGTAAATTTATTTAACACAGTACTTAATTTTTTTAATACACAACCGTTGAAAATAAAGAACAAATTGGAACCCTGCAAGTTCTATTTGTTAGAGTTCTTCCGTATGAGAATTAAATTTGTTTCTTTCTCTCTCATTAAAACAGTTGAAAGAGCTCAGAATACTCAAGGTAACAATGTATGTTATTGAATTGGAAAATAACGAGCTTGAAGCTCTTACAATGGTGGAAATAGGAAAGAAACTGAGCCAATTAAAGTTCCAAGAACTCTTAAACCAGAGCAGTTTTTCTACTAAACAGAGAGTGTGTGACTTAGGCGCAATGATTGAGTCATCCAATCTATTGGGCTGTGGTGTCCTATCAATAGTTTTTTAGTGTCATCTGCCCATACTTTTCACCTCTCAATCATGAGTACATTCACCATAACGTCATAACCTCTTGCCAGAAGATATTCCATTTTCTTTGCGCGTGTTTGGTATCACCGTGATCTCGGTGAACCCTCCATGATACCAAACATGCACATCATCTTTCTCTACTGTTTTGATCCAAAATAAAAACTATTTCCCCAGTTTTTCCCTAATCTAACAATCTGCCACTCCTTTTCTCTTAAATTAAATAGTTTACGCAGCACAACTACTCCACTAATTTTACCATGAAAATCAGCATGACTAATCATTTTCTTATGAAGTATGCATTAGCTTAAATGTGCAGGTCCCCCATCCAGAATCTAAATGGAATCATGAGAAAATCCTCTATACATACATTTGAGAATGTAGAAAATGAAACAATCCACATGGCATATCAAGATCAAATATAAAGGAAGAATTACATGTGGCAAATGGCAATGCAAAGTTGACTAACAATCATAATCAAATCACCATTTATGGCAAACTTTTTTTTAATGCCACCATTTATGTTAAAATGAAAAGTTTAGCTCAATAG
>Ga0228710_1002153_pt1 | contig 30799 bp, 25 predicted proteins | sample MedpolnodulmetaG_FD_177995 | JGI IMG/M metagenome (GOLD analysis project Ga0228710, IMG submission 177995) | Root nodule microbial communities from Medicago polymorpha collected in Santa Monica, California, United States - pink nodules | ecosystem: Host-associated > Plants > Roots > Nodule...
GGGGGGTAAAGCTGCACTTAAGTCAATAATAATTTATCGTAAAAAATCAAGAAATATATAAAATGTTATACACCTATTTAAAAAAATAATAATTAATTATCTTGTAAATACAACTCTATTGATAGTTGAAAGGGCGTCGACAAACGGTGGTTTGAGTTCAAATTTGGTATTGTTCACACTTAATATGTGCGAGTCTTGTCATTAGTGATTTGATAAAATAAAAATAAAACTTATAAATTTTGTAGTTTAATTAAATAATATTATAATAAGAAGAAAAATTACTAAATTTAAACTCAACATTTCTTATTTCTAATTTATAAATATAATAATTATTAATAAAGTTAAAGCTATACTTGTGGATGTATTTGCAATTATAATGCATCAAGAGATCAATATGAAAATGAATTATACATTTAAAGATTAAATCGTGGGTTGCTCATCTCTGAATATTATAACTGAGACTATGCTTAATTGAAATTACCCCGTCTTCTAATTTTTATGCAATTATTAATAAATTTAAAAAATAATGCATATTTTTATCTTTTAGTTTATCAACTTTTGAAGTTAACAATCAATTCAAAAATAACTTTTGAAGTTAACAATGGTTTTACTAATCGCAAATAGAGCAATTGTAAAACATGTATATAATATTCTAGTACAGTGTAAAACATATATATAATTCAAAAGTTTGAACCATTGTTAGCTGTTTTGTTATTTTTTTTCTCCTTGTCACGATTTGAACCTTAAACTTATCATTTTTAACTTAAATTGAGTTGTCCAACCAGGTATACAACCAAATTATTATTATCAACCAAACCCAATCAATGCACAGAGAAACCATCGATGCTCCTAAATTATTGTAACTTGTAAGTTGATAAATGTGCATTTATTTATGACAAGTGATAGTTTAGTATATGGAAAATGTTAACTAGTGCCTCTGGTTAAGGCCTTTAAATTGTAACTTGTTATGAAAATATGTGTAATCAATGTATCAGAAATTGAAATCTTTGACTTTTTTATAAAATTATTTCTTCTTTTGAAATCCTTAAAGAGTGTCCTAGAGGCACTCGTTAACAAGACTCGTTGTAAAATATGTAGGTTCAAGCATGTGTGTCTATGGATGGCAAAGCGGGTTGACCCGCCTCGTTTAGGCTTGTCCCGTCTAAGTCTCGTTTAGGCTCGCTTTGTCTAAGCCCGTTTAAAAGGAGATAAGGAGAGATGAGTCAAATTAAGTGACTGAGTCCAAAATCTCACCCCATCTCATTTATGGCGAACTGACGAGTTGGTGGGCTGGTCCAACAAACAAAAATAAATTAATGCATTTTTTTACTACTTAATTATTACAAAAAAATATGTTGCTTCTATCACAAAAAACGTAAAAGAATATGCAACAAATCTGAAGGTGAGAAAAATACAAGAAGGGGGGTTGAATTGTGTTTTATTTTTCTATGTTTCTCTTACTGATGTCACAGTTCAGAAGCAGATAACAATCAGCTTCTGAAGTAGTGATCATAAACTAAATGTGCAGCGGATAAAAACAGAGTAAGAGAGAGAGAAGAAAGACACATAGCAATTATACAGGTTCCTTCCACAAACCGGAAGTAGTCATGTCCCACTTGCACTTCCAAGGAGAGTTCACTAAAATGTAATCTCAAATTACAAGTACTCAAGCACACAAGCAAGAGATTTCCTATGCTCAAGCACACAAGTAAAAGACTTTCCTATGCTCTAGTACAACTATAAGAGACTTACAAATACTCAAACACACAAGCAAGAGACTTACAATCAAACAAACTTACAGAGAAATATGTTTGAATTTGAACACTTGATATACAATCAGTGGTGTTCACTATACAAAACAGAAACAAACTCTTAAGACTCTTAATACTATAGAATTTCTAAAATATGAGCTTTACTAAGAAATTCTAAGTAACAATCAAAACAGAACAATAACAGTGTGAACTTTGAATTGTTGAGAGTCTAGCTTTTTGTGTCTGTATACGTTGTGGATTCTTTTATTGCTTGTATATCAGTTGTAATGTGTTATCCAACTGGTAGGTCTTCACTCCTTTATATAGAGGTGTGAAGAGATATGTTGGAACTTGACAGCAACACAAAAAGAGTCGTTTGAAGCTTGTTGAAAATCACCAATGATCCTTTGCCTGATATGGTTATTGTCCTATAAAGGATCAATTTCAAATCCATGTATGAAGGAACATTTCTGCAGGCAGAGCTGTTATCCTTGTCTTGTTGCAAAGCACGACCAAAGTAGTGGAGAAGGTGGTTGTACAGTTCGTACATTTGTCCTTTTTCAACGCTCTTGATAGAATAAGCATCCATGCCTTCAAATTTCATTTCAAGGCCGTTGTTACACTTCTTTCTGTCTTTAGCAACTCTTAGACATGATTAAATGAGATTCCAGCTTTTGAAGCTTTAAGTTCTTCAGCTCTTGATGAACTTCAGCTTCTGGTGATTTTGCTTCTGATGAGGTGTTTCTGATGAACTGGCTTCTGATGACGTCATCACTTCAGGAGCGCTTTGAACTTCAGGAGCTCCAAGCTTCCTTTTTGTTGATTCTTTTGCTCTCTTTTGTTCTTCCAGAACCTTATAAAGATATAAGATTTTGTCTATGGTCCTGTACACTTGAACAAATATTAGCATATCCAATTGATAATTTTTAATACCCTGTTATCATCAAAACTCTAAGGGTAACTAATTGTTAAACATTATTCGTTTCAACAATCTCCCCCACTCTAAGGGTAATGTTTGTAAAACGTATTTTGTTCCAACAAAATCAATTTGTAGTAAAAACATGATAGGAAGCGAGTTCAAAACTTTGACTCAACCCGCCAAAAATTGTAGGTTAAATGGGCTGGCCTGACAGGTTGGGTCCGTTTTGCCACTCCTATGTGTGTCTCTACCTCCTTTCCCTAAAAAAAAGTGTCTCTTAAAATAATAATATATTTTTAAAATAAAGATGAAAATGGAATTAAAATTAGGCTTATGCAAATTGTCTCTGCAAACAGGACTCGTTTGATTTTTGGTCCTTGCAACAAAAAAATAAATTTAAAAGGCCCTTGCAAATTTTTCTGTCTTTTAAAACGGTCCCTAGGTCCACTTAAAGCGCTAGGTGGCAGTTTAGGGCAGACATGACAGTTGTTCACTACGCAACTTTAATCATGTGACGTTGTCGTGACTTTTCAATTAATTAACAAATTGAAAAATTATGAAAATTATTTTTAAAGATTAAAAAATCTGAAAAAATAAATTAAAAAAATTTAAATATTAGAAAATAAATTTCCAAAAATATTCAGATTATATAAATTTAAAAGAAATTAAAACTTTTTAAATATGAACATAAAATTTTTGAAAATTAAAATTTAAATATGAAATAAATTTTTGAAAATTATATAACCTAAAAAAACATCAATTTTAGTTTTCGGAAAAAAAATCAGATTTTATTTTCGAAAAAAAAGACCAGTTTTTTTAAAAAGAAAAAATTATTTCTGAAAAAAATTCAGTTTTTTTTTAAATATAATTTTAATTTCCCAATTTTATTTGTCAGATATTGTTTTCCAAATTTAAAGATTATATCATTTTCAAAAATTTATATTCGGATTTTTTTCCTCCAAAGTTTTCAGATTATATAATTATAATTTTTGAAAATGAATTAATCTGAATTTTTTCGGAAATTCATTTTTTTGAATTTTAATATTTCAAATATATATTGAAAATTTTTGTTTGTAATTTTAAATTTTTTTAAAAAATTATCAGAATTTTTAAAATATATTTTAAAATTTTATATTATGTAGCATGCCACGTGGCAAAAGTTGCACAGTCAGCAACTACCACATGACTAAAATCATGCCAGTTCAGCTCTTTTGTGGGGCTGGGATCTTTTTGAAAAGACAAAAAATTTTGCAAGGGCCTTTTAAAAGAAATTTGCAAGGACCAAAAGCCAAACAAGCTCTAAACAATGAAATATGAAGTTTGTTCCAATCGTCATAAAATGTTCAAACAACAAAAAGAAATATATGTTCCGAGTCACTTTGTTTTGCTCCATTCTACTATGTTTCCCTCTGCTCTGCTCCATTTTGTTCAGTTAATCAAACAAATCTTAAGATATAATATATTATACAACTTTCTTTTTTATATTAACCTAGTGGTTCATAAAATAAGAGGATCCTAATAATTCAAAGTTCGAACGAAAGATAAGTGATGTTTGGTTAAAATTGTTCCATCCAAAAATTAAAATTGAGTCCTTTCGAATGATCGGTCTTATGTTGAACTCATCACTCATTTGAGCCAAACGACGTGGTTTTAATTATGACTATTTCTTTTCTCACCCTCTTTTCTTCTCGCGTGCTCTATAGAAATTATAAAATCCAAAACAATGGAGGATTTCAAAATGTATTTTAAAGTGTTTTTGGAGGTTTTAGAGACCGTTTAACGTTGTTTGGATTATAAAATTTAAAATTTGTATAAATATTAGAAAATTACTTTTATCCCAACAAATAACTCTCACTCCCAACTGAATGGATGAAAGTACCCCTGCGTGACTTAAGTCCCGCTCAGTACTTACAACGTGAGTTAACTCACGCAGGTTGTAAACCCAACATGAGTTGAGTCACGTTGTGGGTTGTACTGTTTTTGTACAAAACCTATCAATCCCAACTTCCAAACACCATTTTAATTATCTCTCCATCTCCAAAAACCTAAAAAGTGCGATATTTTGGATAAAAATCTTCATTTTCAAATCATCAAATCGCCAGGAAGCAAGTTTCTACGTTCATCAAACATAAAAAATTAGGTAATGTATCATCTTAACTCATTTGATTTTGCTGGTTTTTAAGCTTGGTTCGTCAGTTCTGGAAGCAGAATGAATGTTCAATCTGCTTCCAGAACTGACGAACGTGAGTTAAGTCACGTAGGCGGAATTTCCTATTTCAAATTTTGCGCCATTTTTTTTTCTTTGTTAGCTTCTTGCACAAGTTATTTATTTTATTTTTCCTTGTTATTTTGTTATTCAATGGACATAGTGATGGTTGAAAATGTGGCGAATGATGACTTTGACCCAAAACCGTCCATAATTAAAGCTTCCGACGATGTCAAATCAACTGTTAATATTAAGTTGAAAGTCAAAATTCCCTTTCAAGCTCACATTGAAGAAAAACCTAAACCGGTACTTACAGGTGTTGCCAAGGTTCATTGTATTGAAGTTGACACCGCCTCATTTTTTATCAACAAATAAAGATGGCAAAAGCGAGATAATTTACTTGGTTGGGTTTGTCGACAAGTAGCAAGTGCTGAATTTACTATATCTATAGATAAATCTAGTTTAAAAAGGCCAATATTGACGATGCAATGTGAAAGGAGTGGTGAATACAAATCACCAAAGACGAGGAAGAAACTGAACCTTCAAGGCACTGGATCAAGGAAATGTGAATGTTCATTTAGGTTGTGTGGTTTCTTTAACAAGGATACAAATGATTGGTGGGTTGCAATGCTCAGTGGAATTCACAGCCATGATTTGGCACCAAAATTACCCGGCCACCTTCTTGCGGGTAGAATAGAAGAGGACGAGAAGAAAAAAGTTATTGACATGACAAAGAGCTTGGCGGTGCCTAGAAATATTCTCACGGATTTGAAGGAAAAAAACAAAGAAAGTTTGACGGCCGTCATACAAGTGTACAATACGTGAGCTAGATGACACAAGGGGATAAAATGTGACTAGACGGAGATGCAATACTTGATTTCAAAGTTGGAGGAGCATAAATACGTCTATTTTACAAGAGCAAATAGTGAAGAAACCACCCTTGAAGACATATTTTTTGCTCATCCGGAGTTAATTAATATGCTTAACACTTTTCTGACCGTTTTGGTAATGGTCTCCACTTACGAAACCAATTTTTACCAAATGCTGTTATTTGAGATTGTTGGTGTCACCTCTACCAAAATGACATATTCCATTAGTTTTGCCTTTCTTTCCTTTTAACAAGATGATAACTTTACTTGGGCACTTGAGATGTTAGTTGGTCTTTTGTCCCCAAAACTCAACATGTCTAAATTGTTTGTCACTAATAGGGACAATGCTCTGATGAACATCGTTGCCAAAGTTGGTCGAATCTCCTACGGAGGATTCATATGCAAGTGCATTATTGAAATTCAAAGATGTATGCGAACTATTTCCAAAGTTCCAAAGGTGTATGCATACCACGCCAGGGCTATTTTAGTCGGTTCATTTGGGAATGAGCAAATCTTGATGGGAGAAAATATTACGATATTTAATCTCATAAAAGTGGATTTTTGTTTTGGTCTGAAAAGTAAACAGGCCTTTAGGAATGAATAATTGCTCTTCCCCCAATTATTTTTGGTCATTCCCGCCCTACGTGAGTTAACTCTCACTCGCTCGACTATTTTGACGGGAACGAACAAAACTAGATGGGAGAAGAGCAATTATCTCAGTGATGTGCAGGTTGGCCCAGCCCAGCCCAAGAGAAAAAGAAGAAAAAGCATTTCCTTCCCGCGCGAGGGTTTTCTCGATTTAGGGGCAAAGATGGAAACGGAAGAACCGTGGGAATCTCTTGACATCGACGATTCTGATCTCTCCAACTTCCTCCGCCCTTGCAACAACCGCACCACCACCGTCACCGATACTCCTCTCATTCCCGGTCCAGCCGGTGCTGTTCAGTCCGCCATGATTCAACGCAGAACCCTAGGATCCTCCAACATCCTTCCCACTCAAGAATTCGTTAGGCACGTTCTCCAAAATGGCCACGACACTGATCTCGATTTCAACTCCAATCCATGGCTCTCTGCATCGCATTTTCTTCAATCTTCCCAAGGTAAGGTTTCTTAATTCATTCGTTCTCAATTCAACTGTTGCTCATGTTTCAGTTTCTTGTCTTTTTTTCTTATAGTCCACGTAGAATCTGTTACTCCTTTGAACTCGATCAAGAAGCATCTCAACGGTGAAGGAAAAGTTCCAAGTGTCGTCGCTGTTATCAAATCATGCACTCCTAACGGTTTTGGAGACATGACGGTTACCCTAAAGGTCCTGTTCTATTCATTTTTCAGTTCAATTAACTATGCTTTTGTTCTGCTGCATTGATGATGATGATTTAAGAGTTTGAATTTCAGGATCCTACGGGTTCTATTGGTGCTAGTATCCACCGCAAAGTCTTCACTGAAGGAGGATTTCGAAAGGATATAACTGTTGGTTCTGTTCTACTTCTCCAAAAGGTACTTTACTTTCTCTTGCTTGATTGATTTATTTTGTTTTCTTTTTCCTTATACTCAACAAAACAAATACAGGTAGCTGTGTTTTCACCTAATGCCTCTACTTGCTATCTCAATATAACACTCAGCAACATACTCAAGGTATCTTTTGCTTTCACATTTCAATTATTTTCTCTAGCTATCATTTCAGACCATCTGGATCTAACTCCCAAATTTGATTTATCATTAAGATTCATTAGCAGGTATTTGTTTGTGTGCTTATATCTTGTTCATTCTATATAGGTCTTTTCCAAGGACAGTGGACTTCCGTCAGAACAAATCTCGGCAATACGAACTACACCTATGAGCAGTGCAGGTAGATATTTAAATTGCCCTTCTAGCACCAATATGACTCATGTTCCTTTCGTTACATCTTCTTGCCTTCAATAGAGGAATGGATATCGTACTATTCGTTGACTACACTGAGTTCATCTGTTCATTAGTTCACTTTATTTGCAAACAGAAAGACAAGAAAAGTCATGGATGCCACCAAGCAGTGTGCTGTCTTTGCCACAAGAAAGAACTCAAGGAATCCTGGATAATCTCAGAGTAGATTCAAGGTTCAGAGAAGTAGCAGGTAATGGTAGACAAAGGGATGAAATTTTGGTTTTAAGTGGCTGTCATTTTGATAACGTAGGTGATCAAAACCAAAAAACTGTTTCAGATAGAGAACACTTATCACTGAGCCAGGATATTGTTAGACCTGTCGAAGCAATTTGCGGTGGTGAGCTTGAAAGTGAGATGGAAGACCAACAAAACCATCCTAATTTGGGCAAAGGAGACAGTCTGGTGGGGAATGCTCAATCCAATAGTTCTTCATCAAATTCGGTACATATATCTGTTGGCCAAGAAACTGGAATGGAAAACCACATGGAAACTCAGGAGATCATGAATCCAAAAAGTTCAATTCCGCAATGGACAGATGAACAGCTGAACGAGCTGTTGTCATTTGACTGAGATGACAATTTCTATTTGTCAATCCAAAGTAATAGATGATGCTGAATACTTAGTTTACATGTATTTTGGTAGTGCAACTTTTAGCAGTTTAATGGTGAAACAATGATAATTGGACACAATTTCAACGCGGTATACCCGGCACGTGTTTTGTGAATATTTCCACACAATACTGCCAGGTTAGTTTGGAATATGGAAGCACATTTGGGATTGTAATTAGATATTTTAATTGCAATTGTTGTGATTCATGTTTGTGAATATACTATAGCTTTAATCTGGACTATTTTTGTGGAACTGTGTATGAAGGAATATTTTACATAGCATCCACACCCATGAATGTCTATAAATCTATTTCTTTTTTCAATCCTGATCTTATCTTTCTCACAAGAGCAGAAGAGATAAATTTTATAACTTAAAAAAATGAAAACTGTTGCATCCAATTTATACAACTCAACCAGTAATTGTTGATTTTATATAACAATTTTATCTTGTAGAATACTAAAAATTTTACTTTAGTACAAAGCCTTCATTTTCATCAAACAAGGATATTTATCACAGTTTACTGATAAAACCATCAGTCACAAACAATGCCGTAAACTTTGTAAAGGTAAAAGTTTTTTGAAGTATCCACCACTCACCAACCACTGTCAAGATTTAATGTTTTTCTAACTGACATTTGAAAGACTCTAAAGAATGTAACACCACGTCACTGCCTGCTAATTTCAAGTTAGTAGATACGCTTGACCACGTTACTGTAATATGTTGCCTTATCGCCACAGAATTTGATAGCTTCATTATAAACTCCAATGCCTTTCCTCCATTGCTTATCTATGTAGGCTTAATTTCCCTGAATAGTTAATATTGTTTGACTAGATAGTGAAGCCTCAAATGAAAAGGCAATATTTACCACAGGAGAAGCTCAATCATAACACCACAAGAGAACCATTAAATCTACATTTTCATCAAATAGCTGGCATACCAGAGCCTAGAGAGGACACGATGATAGATATCTTATTGCAGTACAGTAAGTTCTCTACTTTTTTCAGTTTTATTTTAACTGATGACACAGGAGAAAGTAAGAGCAAAAAGATACGATTGGCTATATACTAATATATTTGTCATAAATCTATTTTATTCCACCACCCTAGATGGAGATATAAAGAGGTTCATCTCAGTATCGGATAATCACACGAGTTTAAGGGTAAGTTTTGGATAACTACCTATTTTGAAACCAAATCAGAAAATATCGGATAATTTATGTTCCACCACCCTAGATGGAGATATACAGTAAGTTTTGGTGTTCCACCTTTCTCTCCACACCTATTTATGTTATTTTCCCTTTTTTTATTTAGTACAAAGCTATATTCCCTCTTTATTATTATGTATCTTTGGTCTCAGCAGTAAGTGTCAGACAAGAACATGTTTCTTTCAAACGGTTCTCCATATCCAAGTCACAAGTTCAATGCAGCAGAAAGATTGAATAAGTTATTATGTGTGCTCGGTATTTAAGAACAAAACGATAGAGTTGCTCTTGGTCTTTGCTAGTAACAATAGGCATTCCTAGCAAAAGCAGACGTGAGGTGAAGGAATTAACATGCATGCATTTACAGGATGAAAACTCACATCCAAACATAGGCTAAAAAATACCAAGCAAATAACAACCATGCATGTCAGCGAAGAGAATACAGTAAACCAGTTAAGTTGGTCTAAGGCAATCAATAAATCATCCGTATGTTGACATATAACTCATGATTTTGTATGTTACTGAATAAATTAAATCCATAAATTTTACATCAAATTTTCTTTTTTTTTTCTCAGAGTATATCAACTTTTCCAAGCATAAATAATTCCACTTCAAACACAATTTAGTCTAAAAAAATAAGTTTTAAGACACAAACGAATCCCAGTTCCCATATTAGCTTTGATTTATTTGAGATAGATAAATAGAGATGACCAAAATCATCCAAACTAGAATTGATTTTCATTTTCTCATTCAACTTACAGGTTTCGTTATAAAGATATTGAGTGCACAAATTACCCATGAAAACATTTCTACTTAACAAAATTAAGCCTCGAAAATTGAAATACAAGAGAAAGTAAGTCTAAGAAGTCAACATTAATTATTTAATCCTATTAGATTTCCACTGCTACATTTCTGTACATTAGATTTTTCTAGTACAAAAAATTGTTGATTCTTCTCAGCAAAGTAACCAAATCAAATTTCTTCATCTTGATAAGATTCTCAACAAAATCTGCAAGGGGTAAGAAAAATTCACTTCATCAAAACTTCTAGAATGTAGGCCAAGTAAGTTCTTATTAACAAAAAACTAAACAAATTGGTTTCAATAATTCAAAATTCCAAAATGAAAGAGATACATAAAAGATAGATAGATTTCAAGTCTATTTCATCTTTTTCCTTAAAAAAAAAGTCTATTTCATTTTCCAAACATTAACACCCAAGATGTCAATATTCTATAAACAAATGACAAACCAAGGTGTACGGTTGGGGGTAACAAAATGAAGCCAATTACATGAATTTAATTTTGTACCAAGTAACCAACATCTAATATCTTATTAATCATAGTATCTCTGTATATATGCTGCAAAGTTTTTTTTTACATATCATCAAGTATTTGACTTTGGCAAATTCAAGAACATTTGTACAACCACACAAATATGTTCTACATAAGTTTTTCTCAAAAATCAATGGCTAACACTTTCAATATGGATTTAAGAGAAGATCTATCATACACCTCATAAGATTAGATACAAAATAGCAATATGGATTTGATAATTAAATGATGTAACTGTAATGAACAACTTTTGGGGTTGTTCATTAATGGAGGAAAATTACTTTAAAAAGGGACTAGAAGCTATAACTATAACTATTCTAACAAACTAATTCTTCATTCATTCAATTGATAATAATTATAATGATCACTCTCTTATTTATAGCATTTGCATTCTAACAATTTCACATATGACTCACCCTAATAAATTCCTCTAAACCCTTCTAGAATGCATGACTCATCACCTAATGTAACTTGGACCTATTCTACTATGTTGGGCCTAGCTTGGGTCATTACAGTAACATACCAAAGCATAGAGACAAAAGAGAGATACTGGTGAATGACTAAAGGATTTATAAATTAGCATACCTTACCAGACACTTTATTTGCAAAACCCCAGGTCCCAAACAGCTCCATATCTATCTTGTGGTGAGCAACAGATGCAAAAATCTCCAAGACTTCATCTTTATCAAAAGAAGTAAGCAATACATAAATTGATGAAATCAGTAGAAAACCAAGAACCTCCAATGGTTATTCAGTATTTCCTTTCACGTTAACTTTCAACGCAAGTGCTAGCTTAAATGTTTCTTCTCTTACACAAGGTTTAATACTTGGTGAGATTCTCATCAGTTGTTCTAGGAGATAGACGTGCCTTCCACTAATAATCGCAGGTTGATTGAAGGTCATGTATTCTATCCAAAATAATTTTTGCTGGATCTGAAGATTCTAACAAATTAACTAGAATATCATATTTCACACTTGAGAGCTTTAAACCTGTTCCATCAATGGTAGTACTTAATTGATCATCCATGTAAGATGTAACTAAGTATTTAGATACAGATATTTAAGCTCTCTCATATTTACATCAGAACCAATAATAAAGGTGAAAGAGGAAAGCATTATACTGACAGTTACAAAGTCGGAAAAGTAGTTGCGTTAATAGGGCTATTAAGTGTCCCTCAATATTTTCCAGGATATTGAACTTACATTTAACTCACGATTGTAACATAAAAATTAAATCCACGATAATACACTAGTCTGTAATTTGCAGTGATTTTTAGGATTATACCCTGGCTATAAATAAAAATGCAAGAGTTATTTGCATTTAAGAGACCTAACGAAATGCTCAAGAGTTCGAAGGTGAAAAATACAATCCAAATTAGTTTGACAGTGTGTGTGAGAAATATAAAAATTGGACAAGCTTTTCAACTTGACTAAGATATATTACATTAACATCATTAAAAATATATTTTTTAAAAGAATATGTAGATCAGGTTATTAAAAACATCAACATCAACAAAAGAAATAGTTGAAATGGAATTTTTTCAATAAACTAGATGAATAACAAATTTTACCAAATTCTTTTTCCTCATCATATTGTTTCTTTGTCAACTCAAGCTCCTTTATTTGTCCAGCAAAATTATTCAGCTTGACTCAAGATCCTTGATTTGCACTTCAAACTGATTCTCTTTTAATTGGAGTGCCTTGAGACTGTCCTTGACAAATTGCTGCTTTCAAACACTGTGGTCCTTATCAAATCTGACCACTATCTCTTTTTCTTCAGAAAAAGAGTTCTAGCACTTTTCAAGATTTGTTTTAATTCACAGAAGTACATTGTATACAATTTATTTGAATGTATGTTTAGATGAATAGTGAGTTTGACAAAATCACAGTAGTAATACTCGAGAGTTTACTTTTGTTTTTGCTAATATAATAATGGTTTGCCATAATTCTTACCATCACACCGTTAATTCAAACATGGACGACAAAAACATATATAAAAATATTAGAATAAAGTTGTGAACTCACACATGAAAACAAATTCTACTAAAACCAATTTAGTATAACATTAACATATTCATAAATATCGGATAACTTTTTGTTTGATTTTCCGGCTTTATTGGTTATGTCCAAACCGCTTACACCCCTACCCCACTCCCCTCTCTCAAAAGCAACTCTCGCTCCCCTTCTCCGCATTTTAATTAGTTGGATTTTTGCCGTGTCCTCACAAAATTTGTTGGTGTTCCACCTTTCTCTCCACACCTATTTATTATGTATCTTTGGCATCTGCAGTGTTAGATACCAACCAAAATGGAGTTGCTCCTGGTCATCCATAAGGCCAAAACGATGAAGTTGCTCTTGGTCTTTGTTAACGGTATTAATTATTAAAATCAAATATTGGAACAACAACAAACTATCCAAGTCAGTCCTGTCTAACAGCCATAAAGTCAGACAAAGAAACAAACAACATCACAATTCACAGCATCTCATCATTAACGAAGTGTATCTTTCGTTTTCCAGTGAAATTAATTTTGGATTTGTAATTTACTAAAATATCACTAGCTCTGTCCCTATACATGATTATTTATTGGGTTTAATGGTCATTGAACAGTTAAATAAAAGGTAATCGCAAAAGATACATCATGAGCCAACAGCTTGTAAAATTGATTTGCGCAGAATCATTTCTATAAACAAGAACAAGAATTGCTTCTTTCTAAGAAAAACCAAACACCTTTCTAGCAAAAGCAGACGTGAGGTGAAGGAATTAACATGCGTGCATTTACAGGACGAAAACTCAAATCCAAACATGGGCTAAAACACAGTAACGACTATGTCAGGAAAGAGATCAAATAAGAACTATCATTAGACTAAAACGCACAGATACTGCAAACCAGTGGTGGAATACGTAGCCACCTTTTTTTGTGAACAATGTAACCAATTCTCATAATAGTAATTATTATCAATAACCAACAAAGTAATTTTGAGTAAACAATCCTTTATCATAAATAACCAACAAGTAATCTTGAGAAATACAATTCAACACAAAGGAAATAGATGGTCCTGAACTGGGATTAGAAAAACTGGTAGAAGAGGGGGGAAAATACTTAGGTTGTTCTTGGGGTGGCCCATTCAACTCTGAGGATGAGATTGTCGTAGCCATATCCATTGAGTTTGTTGATAGCCCTCTGAGCATCTTCCCTGCTAACGAAGTTGACAAAGCCAAAGCCCCTACTCATGCCAGTCTTCTGATCAATAGCAACATAGACCCTACTGACAGCACCAAAAGGACGGAAAAGCTCAAGCAAATCAGGCTCCCTTGTGTCCTCGGAGAGGTTGGTTACCCGAACGGAATTCTCATCGTTCCTTCGCCTCATGTCAGAGCCAGTAGTCCTCTCGGCACCAGCTCTCAGGCTAGGAGGTACATATGCACCCTTTGCTGAGGCAGCTGAAGCCCCAGGAGCAGCATCAGTTGCAACAGGTTTATCAACAAAAGTCTCAGGCGGCTGTGCGAGATCCTTATATGGACACCTTGAAGTCCAATGATCACCCTTCTTCCCGCAAGTCCTGCATACCATAAGAACAGCACCTTTATTGAATTGAGACAGTGGGTCAGCAGTCTTTGGATCCTCCTTGTTGGAACCTGTTGATACAGAGCAATAGTCAATAATATAATTGAATTGAATTGAATTGAAATGTAGCATCCAAAAAGTACCAAGTGGTTTGGGGCGTTCCAGAAGGATCTCTTCGGTGGAGACCATAGTGAGGCGGGCACCAACGTCTTCATGAACGGCGTCGCCGAACTTAGGCCAGGAACGGCGCTCAACGGCGCGTTTGCTGAGACGCGCGTTGGCAAGTTTGCGGGTGCGAGTGGTTGTAGTGATCTTAACCTTATTACCATCATCATCGAATTTGTACTCAATAACCCTTTTGATTCCATTTTCATCAGGACCTATCACCTGACGTGGTGGTAACAGGAAATCAAGATCTTCGCCATCATCTTCTTCCAATTCTCCCCATCTTAGCTTCGCCGCTGCCATGTCTGATTATAACACTAAACAAACCCTAGATAGATTTGAATTAGATAGATAGATAGATAGATAGATGGAACCTGTTCTGTTGGATTGGGTTTTTGGGCTTAACATTTGGCCCATATTTATGGGCCTCATCAACTTTTCTACACCCCCATTTAATACAAATATTCAATGCTTGCAAAGCTACGCCACTCTTTTCCTTCTTGACATCTCTCTCACGAGCTTCAACTGATTCTTACATCTCATTATTTTAGATTCATTCAGTTGTACTTTATTTATCCTCCTTTTGTCTCTGTAATCTCGCATTTTTTTCACCTTTTCTGCACCAGCATACATACGCTCTCTCTAAACTACCATAGGCGGCCTCCTTTGATGATTGAGCCCCGACAACTTTCTAACCAAACACCACCTTCATTTAATTGCTCCATTTACCGAAATTCTTTCCATCCAAGATTGGAAAATTGATAGGTAATTGATCATGATTAAATACCACCATTGTTGATCACAAACCATACTCTTGACGTCAGATGTTGGATAAGGAAAAATCTCACTAATGCTTCTCTCGTACACTCTTACGCTCACTTTTGTTAAGATCATTCAAGAGGAAGATTTGAAAATCACACACACTTGTGATTTTTTATTTACACTAGTGTAAAGATAGACACTAACGCGTTCGACTTTCCGTTTATATTAGTAGTAACAAAATAGTTAAAAATAATTAAATGAATGTCAAAATAAAAAATTCATAGTGTCAAATATTTTTTCTGTTTTGTGGTTTTTTATTTCTCTCTTATTGTTGCGGATTTAACTTACCAACCAAAAGGTTTTTATCCCCCTTTTGTTACTAAATTAAAGAAAGAAATTGTTGTTGACACATTTGATAGGGCTGAAAAACACATGTAAAAGACGAAAAGCTCTCTCGGCAGTTAACTGCCGATGCGTTTCTTCTACAGATCTAGCAAAAACTCTCACATCTATTATTACTCTCATTTTACAAATTTTTTCCAAATCTCTCTCAAAATCTCTCTAAAAAACCCAACCAAATCCTACCAAATTTATTCAACAAAATTACAAGTAAGTCATCATAAAGCTATTAACTTACATTTTAGTTGTTATAAATGTTTTTTTTTAGTTTTTGAGTAGATTTACATGTTATAATTCATATTTAGAATAGATGTTAGTTGATTAATGTAGTTAAAATGTTTGCATGATGTTTATGTTATAATTTTAGGGTTATTCTTTATTTTGGTGTTTTATATTTTTTATTTATTTTAGTTTTTAAGTAGATTTACATGTAAGAAGAGTATATGATTTATTTTAAGAGTAGATATAAGTTGAATAATTTTGTTATATTTTACATTATTTTTATGTTTTTTTAGGTAAAACATTTTAGGGTTATCTTTATTATTTTTATGTTAAAAATTTTAGGTAAAACATTTTAGGGTTATTTTTATTATTTTTTAGGTAAAACATTTTAGGGTTATTTTTTTATTTTTAGGGTTTATGTATAATTTACACTCTAAGTGTTTGATGAAATGTTGAATGAGTTTTTCATTGATTGTTTTCAATTTCTTATTGTGTAGATTTGAAACAATGGTCGGGTGGATCGACGTTCATGCACAATTCAACGGCGGAGAACCTCAGAGGCTGAAGGTTCGGTGCCTAGGTGTAACGTTAAGAGGTCTCAAGGATCAACTGAATAAATTCAACCAAGGAGTCAACCCCATAGACACAAGGAGGGTGGAATAAGTTCAGTATAAACGTCCAACGCTCGACGAGAGGAGAGTATCATTCACTTGGGTGGAATTAACGAACGACGAAAACGTGAAGAACATGTTTTGGGAGCACACCATATTCCAGTAGATAGATATGCGGGTAACGTTGCTGAGATCAACTGAAGATATTATCAAGTGTTTGATTCCGCCAGAAGATCGTGATTAGGTAGGGAATGCACCTTCCAACTACAACAATTATCTTCCTTTGGATGAGGTAATTCAAACTTTTTAAACGGCATGACTTAGCATTCGACCGACATTTCTATTATTCCTTTCAAAAGATTAAATTCTTGTTAGTTTGGTTTAGATGAAGGTATTGGAGTGTCAAGGACTGAACCTCATTCTTTTGACACTTGAATACCGTCATTTAAACCAAGACTAACAAGAATTTAATCTTTTGAATGGAACAGTAGAAATGTCGGACGAATGTTGGAGTGCTGCTGCTTAGCAAGTTTGAATTTACCCCATTTAGTGATAAGATAATTGTTGTAGTTGGAAGGAATATTTTCGAATGTAATGTAATGAATTTACCACTTTTCGAATTTATTTATTCATTACGCAACTTTTAATCGAATTCACGTTGGAGTTAATCAGTGTTTATTCGAATACGTAATTTTTAATCGAAATTATTCAATACGTGTTTTTAATTATTCAATACGCGATTTTTAATCGAAATTATTCATTACGCGATTTTAATCGAAATTATTCAAAACGAGATTTTATTTAAAGTACCATAATATCAAGCAAAATGCGCGCGACACAAAAAGAAAACATAAAAAATCCAAAACAATTAGGCATTAGAAGCCATTACATTCATTCTTTCCCGTCACACAAGTCAATCGGGTTGCCGCTACGGTCCCTGGGGCACCTTCTTTTGGTTGAGGACCAAAATAGCATGTCCTCCCGCTCCTCCTCAACCTCGACTGATTGTACACCGACAACTTCAAACCCTTCTTTTTTTTTTCGGAACCATCACAAACAATTTTGTGCCATGTCATAGGCGATTTTTCTTTCTTCTTGTCATCACCCTGAACGTTACCCTGATTCTGAGACATATCTACGTAAAAAAAAATTGGCGATCAAAACCTAAACTAAACAACAATGCCATAAAATCATAAAATCAAAACCTAAACATAAACCTAAACTATCATCAAAACCTACACCCAAACCTAAACAATTCTAACAATTCTACAACAATTCATCAATACCTAAACCTAACAATTCTAACAATTTTAACAATTCTACATCAAATCGTCAAAACAATAAAACCTAAACATAAATCTAACATATCATAAAATCAATAAAACCTATATAATCGAAATTTAACAAAAAAAAAACAATTCAACCACAGAACATCAATGTAATAGGATTCAAAAAACTTACTTGTTTTTGTGATTGAAATTGGCTTGGAATTGCTTGAAATGGCTGAAAATCGCACCTAGGAGAACCAAAAACGTAACAATGGAGTTTTGGAAACTCTTATGTCTGGTCTGTTCTTATAACAGAACTTCGGCAGTTAACTGCATCAGGTTCAATCAAATTCGGCTGTTAACTGCAGAGGGACATTTGAGTGATTTACTCGTGTTTTTCAGCCCCATCAAATGTGTCAACAACAATTTTCTTAAAGAAATGTGGCAACAAATGCAAATTCTTTTGACTATGGTTAGATAAAAAGCAATGATTGACGTGAGAAGTGTGTTTGAAAGTGTGAAGAACTTGAGTTTAGGTGTTTAACACTAGACATACTTGCTTGGGCACAAACCCAAATGAATATATTTAAGCACACATAACCAAAAAATAAAAAAGAAAAAGATTGAATAATGTCAATTGATATAACTAAATTGATTTGTGATTGTGTCCATAAAAAACTTTCTTGTTTAACACATATAAGAACAATGATTGTTATTTTCTCTGAGTCTAATCAGGTCGTAACTTTCGAATTCAAACAATCGGGCATTAACATCGCATCCAGTCGGATAATGAAACCCAAAGAAAATTATTTTGGAGATTTTGAAGGATCTGTGAACAATCCAGAGAACTCGAAAATCAACTTTATTGAATCCAAAAAACAATTTTTTTGTTAGCATCTCCCTTTCAATAATCCAAAAATAATAATAATTTAAAAAAGGGTTTTGCTAGAAGTCATATTTTATGAGGGTGTCTTTTAGCTTTATATTTGCTAAAAAACACCAACTAATTTTTATGAAGGTGTCTTTTAACAAGTTATAACTAAAAAGTGAATAATCACACCTTAAGATGTGACTTGCTAAAAGACACTTCTAAATAGTGTTTTTTAACAAAACCCTTAAAGAAAAATGCTAGCAAATGTCTTTAGGATATATGATAATAAATTTAAAGTAAAAATTTTATTTTGAATATACATATTTGACATATTAAAACATCAAAAGACATATTTTTTGTATGAAAGTTATGGATTATTTTAATTTTTAAATCCTTAATTTAAAGTGATGATCCCGTGGTGCCGACACGAGTAAGGAAGGAGGGAGATGCTTCCGGTGTGCGGGGACACAAATCCTATCTTAATTTTAAATAAAAAGACATTGAACACATGCTCTTTTCTTTGTTAAAAACACATGTTCCAATTCTTAATGTTAGACAGCGCAACTGTTCTTTTCTTTCTCCTTCTCTCACTCGTTCCCACGCCGAAATTTTCTTTTCATTTTCAATTCCAGCTGTACTTTAGACATATACTATATAGCTAGCTACTCTCTTCTCTCAATATCCTAACATTAACACATCTCTCTCTCTCTCAATTCTCAAACCCTTAAGAAAATATAGTAAAAATGAGGAGGAATTGTAACCTAGAACTCTGCCTTTTTCCTCTTTATGATTCTGGCAATCACAACAACCACCACATGTAAGATAAGAGAATGCTTTTCTTCCATTTTTTCAATTTGTTATACGATGTTTTTGTTAATTTCTATCTCCATTGAAGGGGGGTAGAAGAGGAAAGCCCAATGCAAAATCAGCAACAGCCGCTGACCATTTTCTATGATGGGAAGATGTGTCTTACTGATGTCACAGAGTTTCAGGTATACTCCATTTTACCGCCCTCTCTTCTTGACTAGGCCAATAACTAAATGAAAAAATTATTTTCCAATCTCTTTATAAAAATAAATAAATGGGTTAATGTCAATGTTGTGCAGGCCAAATCCATCTTAATGCTGGCAAATAAAATTAAGGTGCAAGAAAAAGTGAAGACACCAACAATAGTGCAGTCTCCTCGTCAACCTGGGTCTGGCCTTTCAATGAAGAGATCTTTGCAAAGTTTTCTACAGAAGAGAAAGAATAGGGTCCAAGAAGCATCTCCATACCATCACTAGCAATCAAATTTGTCTCTATTCTTTTGGGAGACATAAGTTAGAAATCATCAATCCAAGCACATGTATAAGCTATTTCATAATTCATTTCCAACTCCCACCAAATCTCAATCATCATAGATACACTCTTCTAGCCTTAAATTAGCATGGCCAAATCACCATAATATGGCAAATAATTTGTCTTTCTTCGCTTCTATTATTTTCCCCCTTTTCATCTGCATATCTATCTCTCTTGAACAACATCTTTTTGTTTATCATGTCCAGCACTTTAATCCTCATCATAGCTATTGACTATGAAACATTCTCTTCATCCAAACAAAAACAAGATCTCCACGAAGACTATGGAAACCATGTCTCATCAATGCCTACATATGATGAATTACAAGTTGATAAGCAATTGCAAGAGAAAAAGACACAATTGTCACCGAACGTGTGTTGGAAATTGTGGTACAAAATCAACCGTACTAGTGATGATACTACAGATGAGAAGAAGTCAACACTTCAATTGCAAATAGACGGTGATAATGGTCATAAGGAACATGGATTAGAGAAAGCTGCATTAATTTCCTACAAGATCAATCCATCGAAGAAGTAAATCTTATCGACACAATAGAGCCAAGCCAAGCCAAGCCAAGCATGTTGTGATTGATTAAAGGAAGAATTCAGTGAGAAGGTTGGATTCTATGAAGATAGAACCAAAAGTAAAAGAAAATGAGTTTTCTAAGATGTCAAATTTAGAAGGTCTTTCAGTGTTAGAATCAAAGACTATATATATTATGTACTTGTTTAATTAATGTTACATTTTGCTACTTTGGATTTTGTTCCCTTTCATCTTTTTAAATGTTCTCTTCTAATTAGAGTAATTGAAAAACTGATATTCCTTTAAACGAAAAATAATCTATCCATGAAAAATGAACGATTAAATTTAGAAATACGATATATTCAAATCTTAATAATTATAATATCATACTCATTTTTAATAAAAGGATAAATAACAACAACAAAAATCAAAAAACTAGCCCGTGTGACAACACATCTACAATCATGAAGCAGCTATCCATATTGATGATATCCATAGCCTTTGAACTGCACTACCTACTTTGAAACTCATAATTTTAAAAAATAAAATGTTTTTCCCTATAAAAAATAAAATCGTTTAAATATTATAATTTATTTACTTAATAACAATTCTAATAATAGTGATTGAAAATGATGGTTGCTGGATTGGCTCGAAAGACAACTTTCTTGGTGGTGATCATGGTTGGACAGTCGCAACGGTCAGAAGTAATGGTCCCTCTCGAAACATTAAGCTCCTAAGTGACAAAACCATCCGTTTCCATTTGATTAATACAATTTTTGCATGCTTGTTGCAACATGAAGCAAGGTTTAAAGGTGTTTAATAGTTCAAGAGTGAAAGAAAGAAAAATGGTGTTTGGTGATGTAGTAATTGGTCCCCTGGCGCTGGGAAAACAACTTACGGGTAATGGCATGTTTAAGTTCCTCAATCTTATTGGACGTAAGTTTGAACTATTATACAAGTGAAGTGAAGTGAAGTGACGAGGACATATACCTAAATCTCCATCTCACTTCTTTTATTCATCTTTCTAATTTTAATATTTAAATTAGTTTTTTTTTTTTTAAATTAATCATGTTTTTATTTAAACTATGGCATGGCTGCCACATCATCATTGAGGCAAGTCCCCATCATTTAATGAAGTGACAAGTCATCCAAATTGAAAGTCAATAAGATGGTACTAAATGCTTATATATTTGAAAATAAGGGAATCAAAATTAAGGGGGAAAATATAGATTGTGGATTTAGTAAAACAGGGGACCAAAACTGTATGCAAGATGAAATATTAATACTTTTAGCGTTAACATGGTCTACTTTTGACATACATGAGCAAAGATTAAAATCCCGTGAAGTACAATCAACCAAAAAAAAAAATCCAGCGAAGTACAAAGTATTTTTAAGAAAAATGCACAGCTGAATCCTGAGCTATTACCAAGAGCATTCGCCTCATTTGACTGATATTACAATCCTAATATATTTACCTCGAGCAAAATTGGGATTCAATCTGGTTACCAAGGTATAAAATGCCGAGCCGCGAATGACAAAAGAATCAATATCATCTTTGCAGAAACCACAAGTCAGATTATTCCTGTGTATGATTATTGTAACCAGAAACTCATCAATCGCTTCACGGAATAAAAAGTAAAACCAGCATCATGCATCAGCGGTGTCACCCCCAACATAGACCAATTATTCAGCTCTCAAATCTTGTATTCCCAATTATTTATCTACTGAAATAGTTCCTCAATCTTTCAGCAGCTGAAGCAGCCCTTTTGTTGGTTGGCTCAAGTACAAGAGCATATTTAAAATCTGTATGCCAAATCTTTCATTAGTGTATGCTTTTGAAATTCTAAAATCTTCATATGAAAATGAGATAACTGAACAGGATAACAGAATGTAAACCCCGTCAATATGCAGTTGTTTTATTCAAACATTTGAATTTTGAACAGTCCTCTAACAATCATCAAAACATGATTTTTGAGTTCCCATAAGAAACTAGGAAAAAATACTAGAAGCCCACAATCGGAAATCAGCTAAATATGGGCAATGGATCAACTTAAGCCCAATAAGCAAGAGTCAAGTGAAATCTTATATATTTTAGATCATTTTAGAACCAAATGAACTTCAACAAAATGGAAATGTGTGGCGAATCATGTTAGCTGTTAATAGCTTCAGATTGGCTCTCGAGTTTGAGAACCTCTTCAATTTTCTAGAGGAAATGAGAAAATGTAAACAAATTTGAGAATATAAGATCTTACCATCAATTGCTTCTTTGTAGTAGCCCAGCATCTCTCTAGCTGTACCTCTACGGAAGTAGGCCTTCACACTCTGTTTAAAACAAGAATAAAGAGAGGACGTTACTGAAAAATGGCCATGGTTATCTCATTCAAAAAAACATACAATAATCAGGTCTATGAACTATTTAATTGGACTTGGTATGAAGAGTAAAGAATGAACAATAGCAGGAAATATTTTTTCCATAAATCTATTTCTTTCACCTTTTCTCCTTGTTTTATTCTCTAAGGGTTGTATAGAAATTATAATAGTCTACGGGCAAAAATTGTTGGATTCAAAATGTATTTGTTCTTTACAAACTGAATAGCAATTCAATTATTATGAAGTCTTCATTTTCAACAAACATGTATATTTGAAATGATGACAAGATTTTGTCATAGTCTAAAATGACAGCCATCATTCAAAACAATGACATTAACTTCAAAGGATAAAGTTCTTCGAAGATGAAAGTTACCTTTTTGTCGAGACTTATTGCTTTTGTACAATCTGCCTCAGCTTGGAGATAACTGATTAACAGAGAACAAATCCATTAGTTTGCAGGAAACTCAGAGAAATAGCAAAAGAATGAAACACTACCTGCCAAGTGCAAGATACGCTTGAGCCCTGTTACTGTAGTATGTTGCGTTATCGCCGCAGAGTTTAATAGCTTCAGTATAAAATCCAATGGCTTTCGGCCACTGCTTATCTTTGTAGGCTTGATTTCCCTGAATCATTGAATAATGAACCCCAAAAGTAATGAGTGAGGAGAAGAAACACAAAAGGAACTGAGAATTAACGAGTAAAACTATCAGATGCATCTTAATAAAAAGGACAAATTAAATTATAGGGGAAGGTCAAGGATAAATTGCAACACCTAAAAAAAAGCATCCCTACATTTGCATAGAGAAAGTTATAAAAGACACCAAATGTAATGTTATCCCTGATGTAAAGTTGGAGATCATGTCATACCACAAGTTACACGGATTAAATATCCTGGGTCCGTAGTACAAAACGGTGGAGAAATAGGAGATGTAAACCATCAAACAGATGTAAGCTCTGCGGTGTTGTGTGGGACGGAATGTTGGGCGGTAAAGAACCAACATGAGAATAAAATAGGCGCAACAGAGATGAGGACGTTGCGTTGGATTTGTGGTAACATCCAACGCAACATTTTGTCGCAAGAATACACAAAATAGGATTAGAAATGACAACATCAGATAAAGAGTTGGGGCAGCACCTATCGTAGAAAAGATAGCGGTGGTTTGGGCATCGACAACGAAGACCTATGGATTATGTAGTAAGGAGAGTAGATCAGATGGAGGGTCATCAAATCACTCGAGGCAGAGGAAAACCTAGAAAAACTATTAGGGAAGCTATTAAGAAAGATCTAAAGGCTTGGTTGTTGTTGTCGTAGATGGTTTTACAATATTATAGTTTTAAACGTCACTGGTGATTTAGAACTATAACCATGCCAGTTATACAGAACAATTACAAAAAAAAAAAAAGGTGACTGCTGAATTTATCTGAATTATTTGCAGCAATACCTTCTCTTTGGCAATCTCAGCAGATTGTTCCTTGCTGACAACATTTCTTGATGCTTTACTTGTGGCAGCAATATCAGCCTGCTCTTGTAGACTTGTATACATGGTCTTTAGCGTGTCAAGCAAAAAGCGATCACCACCATACCGAGCTATCAGGGAAACTGAAATAGGATACTTGTCATAAAATCCCAATGGTACTGTGACCTGAAAAGATAAATTAGGAGAATATGAACAAAAGTCATTACAATCACAATTATGAAAGAATTTACCCATCAGGTGCATATATATTGGTAATTTGAGTTCTATCACATATGAAAATCAAACAGAGTGCAATGATATTGATTGAGGAACAAGTTTCCGTGAAATATAAACAAATACTGAAGATACGGACAAAATAGTCACAAATATAAACAAAACAAAAAAACGGATAACATTAAGCAAGTTTCGTGAGGGTGAAATCTTTACCTGACAGCAACCTGATATGCTAGCAATACTTAGCAGGCTAAATGCACGGCTCTGATAATCCTGTGATAGGATCTCCTTTCCACCTAATTTTGGAGGAGGATCAACTACAGTAGGGATCACCAAAATTCCTTCGTCCTTAAGAGCATTAAAATGTATTAAATTCAGAACAACTATGTTTCCCTTATCAAAATATAAATTACTAAAATACTAAATCGAAAACTTATAAAAATTGGTATATTCAAAACCATAAATCAATTGAAAATATCCACTTAAGTTTGTAAAATTCAGCATAAATTTTAACCCTTGACAACCAGATATTATAATCCTCCCACAACACACTTTGCTTGTCTGTGAATATATTGGTTAATTTTTATAAAGAGAGTAGGAAATAAAAATTAAAGGTGCTCCATACAAAAGCAATTAACAATGTTCCATTCACCAAAACCATAAGTTTGTTAAAATTCAGTACAGCTTTTAACTCTTTAACAATCACATTAAAATCCACCCACTATGATCTGTGAATGTACTCTTCTGTTTGTTTAAGAAAGCAAGAAGGATAAACCACTGGTAAAATAAACGCTTTAAAAAATGTAGCTAAAATTGGAATGAGGCAGCATGAAGATTGACTTCAAATCAAAAGGATCTGAGATATATAAGGGTAGAGTAAAAAATGATTACCTTCAAAAGTGAATTTACAGCAACGCGCATCTCACTTCTAACAGATTTAGAGTTTTCCATCTCCACTTCAGATACATCAAATTTTTCATGCAATTGTGCTGAAACAGCTGGATGAAGATCAGGTTTTACTATGCTCATCCACTCATCATGCATATGTCCAAATTCATGTCTGCAAATAGAGTGGCAAAAAAATCTCACATTATTATTCAAGGCTTGTGCAGACGGTCATAATACACAACAAGTATAAATTAAGTAAACCCACAATGAGGAATACTAATTGAAAGGAGAAGTTATGAGTTACGACATGATAAAGAGTGGATGGATCAAAACACGATAAAACTGCTGAATGTAAAACAACACTATCAAATCAAAAGTTTAAAAATAAAAAATATTCCATTCAAAGTTTCCTGTAAAACTGCAAATTATAGTGATATTTCCAACTAACCTTTGTAGAAATTGCATAATATAGGCAAGCAACGTCAACGAAGAAGATTTCAGTTCACCATTTGCTTTTTGGCCAGAACACGCCTTCAAGCTGGGAACTTTAGATCTTATATAGTCTTCAAGATTTATATGCTTCAATACTTGCTCTGAAGATAATTGATAATGAAAAAAATAACAGAATGCGATAGTAAGAACAAGCACAGGTTATTCAAAAATCACAAGCCAGCACACAAACTGAGGCAGGAGCTTTCAATAATAACCAAAACGATAGGGATTATATTAAACTGCAAAGGACGCAACAAAAGAACATACTTCCAAAAAGCTTCTCGGTGGCTTTGATCACCACTTGAGAACTCCTGTCAAGAGGAACATTTAGATGTTGAAAACAGTCATCGGCTATAACTATTTGCCGGGGACTGCGTTGCATTACAAAGGGTGCTTGTAAAAGTATATGGCCAACTCTACGCAGTATATCAGGATCCTTTGCAAACCAACCTGAAAAGAGCATTTCAGAGGTAAAATGAGTTTCTAAACTGAAGCAGATGGCAGAAGTATAGCATCTGCATATAAAAGCTAAGAAAGTGCCAGCAACTATATGACGAAAGTTTAAATAAAACGGCTGTAATAGAACATCTTTTTATCCTGTTCTTGGAGTGTATTAGCTAACCCATTGTGTTCAACTATTTATAATCAAAATATTGTCAAAGAAAGCATTTATAAAAGCTGCTTAAAAGTAATCAAATCCAAATTTGCACTTGATCTTTATACCATGCAAATATACTAATCGTTCAAAATAAATAAATAAATCAAGCAGCCACTTAAGCACAGAAGCCCATATTTTAAATCAGAATAAATAAACTAATCAATCATACCAACAGTGTCCAGACTTGTTGAAACGGGTATGATTCCCCCATGAGAAACAGCACCATGTGAAGGTCGAAATCCAAGTATCCCACAGAATCCAGCAGGCACTCTGACTCCTCCAGAAGTATCAACGCCTATTATACATAATGGAGCAATCGTATGAGATACCTTCACATGTAAGCATGTTAGTGATATTGAACCAGAAAATTATAAATATATTACACAGACATATATACGTACGTATTATGTGGCAACAAGAATGAATTAATTCAAAGTTATAAATGAAAAGATATAAGAAGAAGCTTGACCCAAAGAGAAATCAACGAAATTAGCAGCAACAGCAACAGCAGCACCACTAGAGGAGCCGCCTGGTAGACGAGAGGGGATAGCGGGGTTGGTAGGTGTTCCGAAATGCTTATTTTCGCCACTGATGCTGAAATAACAAAGAAATATGATGATGATGATGATGATGAGATGAAGTAAAAAAAATGGTAAGTAGGGTTTATTGGAGGAACAACGAACCCGTAAGAGAGGTGGTCGAGAACAGTAGTAGCAATACAGGTAGCACCAGATTGAACAAGAGTAGAGACTGCAGGGGAAGTAGAAGAAGCAGGTTCGTGCGTCCTTGCCCATTCCGGATGACCAAACGTAGACACGTGTCCTTCTATGTCAAATCTGCTTGTTCAAATTCAATTCAATTAGAATTAGAATTCATTGTTATTAGGTTATTAGAAATGAAATGAAAAGACATACAAGTCGGATATGGCGAAAGTGAGTGAAGTGAGTGGATGAGGAGCTTTGGGAGGAGCAGGAGGCGGAGGAGGAAGCAACTGAAGCTTTTGAATGAAAGCACCGAAATCCTCTTTCACAGTTTCTTTAAGCTTTCTTGTTAAAACATAAATTCCTGCTAAACCCAAACCCAGTAATACCCATAAATTGTTCGAAGACGCCATTGAACTCACTCACTCCTCACCCGCCGCCTCAGCTTCTTCTAACTGTAATCTAATCTAATCTCTCTACTCTATCCGGCCTCCTACAAACCTTCCCTATATCTATATCAATACTCTCAAATTACTCTATCACTTTATTAATATTTTAAATCCATTCATTAAATATGTTATGTTTTTTTTATATTTTTGTCACAGAGTGAAATATTTGATTGAGAAATATTTAACAAAGACACAAATTAGTTTGAAATATTAATAGAGAATACTAATTTAGGTATGACTTACAAAAACATATGTTAATTTGATGGCTGTATTTTTTTTAGTATAGTAACAGAAGAATAACAAATAAGTGGGTTTTAAGTTTTTATTGTTACCTGAATCACTTTGTAACTTTATTCTTTGAACTATCCCACCCAAATTCACATCAAGTTGACATTCAATAATGTTATGTTTTGTATGAGCTCTAAAGTGATATTCAATGTTTTTAATCACTCTTCTCGTTATTTGATGAAAGTAGTTGTTAACTTTGCTAAATGTAGATACTTTGTTGGTGTCTTCTTTAACAACTCTTGGATGAAGTTTTCTACATGAAAGACTAATATAATTGGAGTCTAGTTATGTTCCATTTACTGCATGCTCCATTCAGTTTATTTAAGATTTTGGATGAATGACATGTAACAAAAAAAGATTAAAGGGTTCGAATTAAAAAAACATGTATTTTTTATTAAAAAAATTAAAAGTCATAAATCTTTATCTTCCTCTCTCGTATCTTGTATTCAAATCCATCGTCGCCCAGTTCATCTTCCTCAATCGTATCCCCTCACCAACAACCATCGCCACCCATCAATCAATCACGACATCTCCTCTCTTCTTCCCACAGTCATTTGTACATTTGGTTATTAGAACAACCATTCTCTCAAGCAAAAAAATTGAGTCACAATCAAGTCATTGTTGACCACTTCTCAACATTATTACAGTATTATATTTATTGATCATTTGATATTCAAAGAAATGAATTAGATTATTTTGTAAAAAGAAAATTCCTGAATATATTCAAAATTTAAAATTAAGTTAAAAACAATTGCATATAATTCATCAAAATCTCATGTTACTTAGAACATTATAATGAGGAGTCTTTTACTTAACAATGACCTCAACTTGTTAAGAGATATCATTTGAGGAATAAAAAAAATGAACAAATGAGAGAGAGAGAGAGAGAGAGAGAGAGAGAGAGAGAGAGGTGGACAATTAGATAAGGTATGAAACGAGCAAGGTAGAGACGTTGGAGAGGAGTAAGTCAGATTAAAATCAAAAACTTTAAGGATAAAAAGTAATTTAGTTTTAAAATCTCCTCTACTCTTAAAAATCAAACATGTATTTAGTTAAAATTTTCTCACCTCATTCACTTCTCTCATCTCTCCTTTTTTAAACTAAACATATATTGAATTAAAATATCTCACATTCATTCCCTCTATTAAAATCTCTCATCTCTATTTAACCCATTGGACCCTAAGGAAGCATGAAAGGTTCAAAAGCGTGAAATATTTACTTTTTTATTCTTACTAAAACGTGAAATATTTGAATATATGATATCCCACCAATCAACTAATCAACTAGACTCGACTTGCAACAATTACTTTATAAAATACTCTTGAACCTTTTATATGAAGTAACATTATCATCTTAATTACTATGAATTGATATTTTAGTAGAAATAAAATATTAACACCTTTTTATTTAAAAATTAGCATTTTTTTTAAGTAAAAAATTAGCAATGTTTTTTTGTTTTTATATAAATAAAAATTTATACACGGGGATGAATATTTATGAATAACTTTTTTTTAAATATAATTAACATCTTTTTATTTGAAAAAATCAATGTTTTCTAAGATGATTAATATTGAAAACCCTAGACACATGAATAAACTTTTCACAAGTTAGAAAATATGAAGAAAAAAAATAGTCTACCTATCTTAGGATGGGACTCAAAGTTGAGTTCGTCACATTACGACTAAAATGACTCTAACAATGGACCGTGAACCTTTTATTAATTTTAATATTTGTATACAAATTTAGATTTATGAATCATAGTATCAAATTATATACAATTTTGTCAATGAATTTTAATCTCATTTTTGACGGTAGTTTGTCAATCTATAACATATAACCAAAGATAATTGGAGGATAATGATGATGAAATAATCTCTAAAAAAAGCAATTTCAAATAGCTTTTCATAAAAATCAGTTTTGAAAAATGTAATTTTGAAAAAATATGTGATGTTTACTGTGTAAAATCTCGAATAATGAATATTTAAGTTAGAGAATGTCAAAATCTCTTTATTAACTTATACCTCTAAATACTATTATAGTTGTTCATATTTTAATGAGATTTACCCAAATTGATGTATTTTCTTTATATACTGATATAGATGATACGTCTGTGTGGTCCGGTACGCACAGATATTTGTTTTTAACGTTATTTTGATTTCTGTTTTTTTTCTTTGAAAAAAACATTATTTTATATGAATTACTAGTACTACATTAGTTTTCTTATTTCTATCTCCTTTATTGTTGTTGCCAATATGAGTCCCCCCACACCACACAAATTAGTTTCATCGTCCTCTTCCTAAAAAATCTCGCGCCGGCCGTTTTCTTCTAACTCAACAGGTGAGTTTTTCGTTCTTTCTATGGTTTTATTTTTCTCTCTTAGTTTATTCTCTTCTCTCTCTTATTCTGCTGTTTCATCTTTTCCATTCTCTTTTACTCTACTGTTTCATCTTCGTCATCATAATTCAATATGGGTAAATGCTTTTCTCTTTCTTTTGGTGATTGCTCTCTAGGTGTCTGTGTTTATGTCTCTATGAAATGGACAAATGGTTTTGTTTTTGTTTTAGAGTTTCTTTTGTGGGGTTGTTTTATTTTGATTAGTGGATTGAGTAGTGTTATAAGGTCTATACCGGGGTTTGATAATTCAATCTTAGTAATAGGGAATGAGTTTTCATGAAAAATCTTTCGGGGATTGCGCACTATGTGTTTGTGTTTATGTCATGTTGTTTCTTGTGC
>Ga0228710_1002154_pt1 | contig 30793 bp, 16 predicted proteins | sample MedpolnodulmetaG_FD_177995 | JGI IMG/M metagenome (GOLD analysis project Ga0228710, IMG submission 177995) | Root nodule microbial communities from Medicago polymorpha collected in Santa Monica, California, United States - pink nodules | ecosystem: Host-associated > Plants > Roots > Nodule...
TCCAAATCAAAATCAAAATCCAAATCAAAATATATTGAGAGAAGATGTGAAAAGGGTCACAAAATCAAAATCTAAAAGAAGGAACAAAAAGTAAAGTGAGTGAACAGTACCTGCGAATCTGAAGAAGCAATTGAGAGAAGAAACAGTTCAGTGAGAAGGTTGAGAAGAAGATGAGGCGATTGAAGAACGGAGAAGAAGGAACACGTTCTTTTGTGAGAAGAAGGAACACATTCTGTGATTTTTTTTTGTTGAAGAATGGTGAATTTCTTTTTTTGTTTACTGAGAACACGATGGAGAGCTTGTGTGAGCTGTGGGGCCCAGGTAAATTAAGCTTTGTGCGCGAAAAATGAAAATAGTCCGCCTTTTTATTTTAATTTTGATGAAGCCCAAACAATAGCGTTTGTGTAAAACGCTATCTATACCCCCCTCCAACAATAGCGTTTTCTGAAAAGCGCTATTAGTGTGAACCAAAATAATAGCGTTTTTAAAAAAGCGCTATCTAACCCAATTTTTAACATGTTTTTCTTAGCGCTTTCTGAAAAAGTGCTATAACAGGTCTATAAGTTACATTTTTAATAGCATTTATCCAAAAGCACTATTAAAATTGTGCTATTAAAAGCCAAAATTGTGGTAGTGATTGTTCCATCTAAAGACACACATATATTTATTCTAGCCTTGCAGTGTGCTTTCATGCTAGGATTTGGCTTTAAAAGATTTTTGGAATTACTGACATAGCATCTTGCACGGCTACACCCTAGAGTAAAATACTTTTTTCCCTTATCTCCATTTTTTTAACTGATTTTGCTAACTCCAAAACCTAGACATCGAGCATAATTCTTGTAATATCTGTCAACTTCTTCCACAGAATTAAATTTCATTCCAACCTTAAGTTCATCATCTTTATTTGCTGCTAAATTATCCTCACAATTTTCATTTATGTGAAAATCTTTTCTCCACTAATGCAATTAATCAACTGAATTAAAAGTAAAGGCAACAAGATTAATTCTAAAACAATAAATAGATAGATAAATTAGACTTACTATTGTCTCTTGAAATGGATGCTAAAATAGGGAAAATCAAATTGCAATTGATGGTTGAGGCTAGAGTAGCAACGCTGATAAACAGAGGCAGTAGCAGGTTGATATGCAGAGATAGTTGCGCGATGACAACCACAATGAGAATGACGACAACGATTGCGGAACGTAGACAACAAGGACAACAATAGAGATAAGAGAACAATAATACCAACTGAGAGAATAACGAAGACGACAACAGCGACAACCGAGCTAACGAGGTCGATGGAAGTGACGAACTTCAGTTTTGAAAACGGCGGTGAATGTTGGTAACGGTTAGTTTGTGTTGTTGAACAAAATCAGAACATAAGGTTATGGAGAAGGAAGTTTGTGCCGTGATTGTCCAAAATGAGAATGTGTGCCGTGGTTGTCTCTTCCATATATTTATTTATTTATTTTAATTTTAATCAAAAAAATATTATAAAAAAGGAAATTGAATGGTGGGTACAGTCATGCATTCGTGCAATTCGCGGGGTGCTTGTCGCACCATGTAGCAGAACTGCATAGCTAAACATAGAATTAAGCAGGTACATATTGTTATTTGTTCGTTCGTCAATCTAATGTTGGTTGCATCACAAAAAGCTAATTATTCTTCTTACTGAACTCAATTTTAGGTTATTTTCATCCTCTTAATGAATTGTTTTCTTTGCTTGGTTTGAGAGTTGCTTGCATCATAGGAAGATAATTAACATTGGTCTGAACTCAATTTTGAATGTATTCTCATCTTCTTGTGTTGAATTCATTTTCTATTGGGTTCGACGTTTGTTGCGCAACAAATATAGTGCTCTAAAGATCATCTCAGTTCTCCAATTTGGCTTTGATCCCTAGAATTCTTCGCTCTTATTTAGGGTTCTTGTCTCTTTCTCGCCGAATCCCTAGTTTTCATAGTTCAAGGAAACATTCTTTTGTTTTTCCGCTCTTTTTTTATCCTCCCTTGTTTATTTTTTAGCTCCAATTCATCATTGTTATAACTTACAACTTATTTTACATTGGCAGTTATATGTTTTGACTTATTAGGTATGGTAATATATTTTTTTCATTCACAATAACTAGTTTGTCGACTATTGTTTTCTTCTGGACCTCGATGAAAACTTCACTACCAATTTGACTATGAAATTTGATGGCTAATCTCCAACATACATTGGAATTATACACTTTAAAGGGAACATTTTGCCCAGATAGGTGTTAGAATATAATAGGCACATGCAAACATATGTAGTAGATGGCCTAGTAGACTGGTGTCAATTATGGAGAAGTTATTGAACTACCACAAGCTGACAGGTTTTAGAAATTAACCAAGGTGAAATTTTCTATGTTGTTGCGGTTCTAGACAAATAGTAGCATGTGTTTTGAAGAATATGAGGTGGAGAGCTTGAAGGATTGTTCTTGCAAGCAATACATATGCAAACTCTTCGATAAGTACAGGGCCTCATGGGTACTGGCATTGGTTGGGGGACTTGAACCCTTATGTAAGGTTAACTGCTTCGGAAGTAGGAAATGTTGGTTCTGATTACGTATGAAATGTTTTGTTACGTTCAATTTTGCATAGTCTCTTATTTATTTTTCTTTTCCAGTTTTCCCTTTGCACGAAGTTATCAAAGCATACAAGTAGTTCTCTATAGCTTTTGAAAGGTACTCTTACTCCAGGTAACAATATTGTTTTTGGAATAATTAGCCCATTCTGTAGAATGATTTTAGCATCATTATATGTGGACAAATTAGCATAACCCTGGAGTGGCACGAAAATATGGTTTGGATTTGAGGTGAAAAACAGTTGATGAACATAGATACCATAACTTGAGAGGGGAGAGAGAAGAATTTGAAGCTCTTCTTAAAGTTGGATGGTAAAGATAACATTTTGAGGTTAACTATATATTAGATGGCAGTCGTGGTTAACAATTTAGTTATTGGAGCCATTGACATTGGCTATGATTGAGCTACTAAATTGGTAACATTTTTTGCATGTTACTAATACTACTCTCAATGATTACTAAAACCATTTAGTAACATGGGCTTTACTAACATTTATCTAATGTTATTAATAGATCAAATTAAGTAACTTGTTTTCAAATGTTACTAGATATATCTAATATATATGTTGTACTGTAACTTGGAGTGATATTTAATATATTAGTATAATATAATATCTGAGAAAAGTTTATACCCGTTTGATTTGATTGCTAGAAGAAATAATCACTAAGACATGAGAAGGGTGGTTTCAGTTTCAAATCTTACAATGCATTGCATATCTTTGATTAAGCTCCAACTTTTTTGGATAGAAAATTTGCAAACAAAGTAACCAATTGGCTCTCAACAGATTTCATGTGCCACATAATCTAATCAAACCAACGTTATCTTTAATTTCCACTACATTCCACTAGAGTACCTTTCTCCAACACTTTTTTTTTCTTTTTAAGAAAAGAAGAATTGACCAGTTTACTTTGACACAATTATTGAATGATAAGTGATGGAAAGTTGATACTTCACTGTTGTCTGTTCCTACTGTTGAAATACTTTTGAGCTTAATCTACTAACAACTATAATATAGGCAAAAGTAATGTGAATCAAATAAAATGTTAAGCTACTGCTTTTATTCTTTATATTTTGAAAATGCTTTTATCTAGAAAAGAATACGTCGTTCATTTTAGAAATATTTTTTTTGATAGTAAAGATAGTAATAAAAGGTTGAAATATTTATAGGTAACTTAAATATTTGAGAAAATTTAAACAGGTGCCTAAACTAAAAAAACTGTAATCAGATTCCTGAATTGAATCGCAAGAGTACAAATTTCTTTAGCTACTGAATATTTTAATTAAATTTTGAATATGCTTTTATCTAGAAAAGAATGCATATTCTCTCTTTTTTGCAACACTTTTGAATAAAAAAGATAAGAGCTCGAACAAGACTTGAATTAGTGCAATAAATAATGAAAATTTGTAACCTTATTAGAGAAGTAGTCTGATTGTCACGAGTGAACACTGTTTTTAAGGCAAAAGGATTAATTTCACATAAAAAATAGTACGGACGCAACTTTACATGTTCTTATACGAATTTTTAGTGATTCAAAAATGAAAGTTTCGGAAGATTATTTTGGCACTCAAACACCTTGTACTAATCAGATCATAGCTTTCTCAACGTTGCTGCCTTAGGGCAAAAGACCTGAACTATTGCAATATATAATGAAAATCTGTAGCCTTATTAGAAAAGTGAACACTGTTTTTAGGGCAAAAGCATTAATTTCAGATTAAAAAATAGTACGGACGCACCTTTACCTGTTCGTATACGAATTTTCACGCATTAATTTCAGACTGTTTTTGAAGATTTATTTTGGCACTCAAACGCCTTGTACGGAGTATTTAGGATATTGAATGCGGCTTCTTTAAATGACTTCTAGTAATAAATGATCAGATCATAGCTTTCAAATTTTAAAATAATCAGATCATAGCTTATGTGCGGCAACGTCAAGGGGGTTAAGGGGAATATGGTTGAGTTTGGCTTCACAAAAGGTTTAAATTTTCTCTTGACAGGTAATTCTTGTAGACTCCTGACTTGCTCAAACTTATCTAGAAGAGGAGTGTTAGTGGATGGTATTAGTTAGGAATGTGTGTGGCGTTCTAGGATTCGAGAGGTGGAGGATCACTTTGTTTTGTAGATTAACTTCATTGCACACATTTGGTATTCGATTTTTAAATGGATTGGAACAGGGGTCACTCTGCATGGGAGTGTTGTTTCCCTCCTTCTCTTCTTATATAATAAAAAACCACTGTAAGGACTTAACACTTATATAGCATGCAACATTGTGGAAGATTTGGGAAGCGCGGAATGAGGTTATTTTCTCCTCAAAAATTGTGGAGATGGATGAGATTGTAGAAGGTATCAAAGTAGCATCTTAGAGATGTTTATTGCTAGAAAAAAGGGGGACCATGTTTGTGTAATGAATGATGCTCAAACCCTCTTCTTTGTTTAAATACTTAAGTTGGAGGTTGGTTTTTTGCGGGGAAAGTACCTCTTATACTTTTTCCGAGTTGTGGGTTAATTAAGTACTCTTTCTACTTCTCTCCTTTCTAATAAATTTTGTTGTTAAAAAAAATAAACTAAAATAAACATTACTTAGGTCCCTTATCTATACATTTACTTTTCCTTCAATTATTATTGTATTAAAGTAAACTGCTCTTTTCTTATTCCTTTTAAAAAAAGTTGTAGAGAAAGGTAGTCTAGTGCAACATTTAGTAGTGGAAAAATAAAGAAAAAATTGATTTGACAGAACTCTGATAAGGGTCTAAAATGATTTGTATCAAATTTCCAACCCAAAGTTGGGCAGTGCAGATTGCAGGAGTTGAAGTTATTCTCCTTCGGGTTTGGTGAATATTTATCTTCTTTTTTAAACAATATTCATCAATGATGATAAGTTTTGAAATAAAGAAACGAATTGTTTGGATATACTTATGGTTGTGCTGGAGTACTACTACTACCATTTGTGTTAAAGCAACAAATGATAGTTTGAAGCCAGGTGATACATTGAATTCCAATACCACGCTATGTTCTAAACAAGTCAAGTATTGTCTTCTATTCAATGTTGGTTACTTGATGATAGGTACTGTTAGAGGCACAGGAGTGTGGATATATGATAGAAATCACCCCATTAACTCAGATTCAGCAGCTCTATCACTAGATTATTCTGGTGTGCTCAAAATAGAATCTCAAAATAGTAAACCAAAAATCATTTACTCTTCACCTCAACCCGCCAACAACACTGTGGCAACTATGTTAGACACCGGTAACTTTGTGCTTCAACAACTTCACCCTAATGGGACAAAAAGTATATTATGGCAGAGTTTTGATTATCCCACAGACACTTTGATCCCAACGATGAAGTTAGGAGTTAATCGAGAAACAACACATAATATGTCATTGGTTTCATGGTTGGCTGATTCTCTACCAAATTTAGGTGAATTTAGCCTTGAATGGGAACCAAAACAAGGTGAATTGAACATCAAGAAACGCGGCAAAGTGTATTGGAAAAGCGGAAAACTTAAAAGTAATGGAATATTTGAGAACATTCCAACGGAAGTTCAACGTATATATCAATACATTATTGTCTCTAACAAGCATGAAGATTCTTTTGCTTTCAAAGTTAAAGATGGGAAGTTTATACGATGGTTCATTTCTTCGAAGGGGAGGTTAGGAACTACTGATGATGGAAACATTGATAGTGTAGACATTGCTAATGCAGATATATGTTATGGATATAATAGCGATGGAGGGTGCCAAAAATGGGAGGATAAACCAACTTGCAGGGAACCTGGTGAGGTGTTTCAGAGAAAGGCGGGAAGACCAAACATGGACAATGCAACGTTTGAACATGATGTGACTTATAGTTACAGTGATTGCAAGATGAGATGTTGGAGAAATTGTAATTGCAATGCATTCCAAGAATTATATGAAAATTTGACTGGATGTGTATTCTATTCATGGAATTCAACACAAGTTGTTAATTTGGAGGTTCGGGATACCTTTTACACCTTGGTAAAGCCAACAAAATCAGATCTGAATTCCCATGGTACGTAAGTTATAATATTATTTTAAGTGATTATTTATTTGTTGCTTATTGCACAGTAGACATTGCCTTCCTTCTATCCATTAGATAGCGGAAGCATTGTTGTCAAAATCTCGACTGAAATCCTAAAACTTAGAATTTTGCGACTTTCTTCACTTTCAACGACTCAAATCCATAGTAGAATTCTAAAATAGGCAAACTCCATCGATTTTGATTGCGATTTTACGATTTCTTATAAACTAAGTCATTTATGACTATATACCATTTATAACATATATATTTAGAATTATTTTTTTTGGTAAAATCCATTGATTTTGATTGCGATTTTACGATTTCTTATATCGATTCTAGAAAAGTAGTTGAGTAAAATCCTTCGATTTTGGTTGTGATTTTACGATTGTCAATTTTGCTCTTGTCTTTCGACCTGAAGCAAAATCCCAATTTTGACAACCTTGATTTTTCGTAAAATCCATCGATTTTGATTGCGATTTTACGATTTCTTATATCAATTCAAAAAAAGTAGTTGAGTAAAATCCTTCGATTTTGGTTGTGATTTTACAATTGTCAATTTTGCTCTTGTCTTTCGACCTGAAGCAAAATCCCAATTTTGACAACCTTGATTTTTGGTAAAATCCATTGATTTTGATTGCGATTTTACGATTTCTTATATAAATTTTAATAAAGTAGTTGAGTAAAATCCTTCGATTTTGGTTGTGATTTTACGATTGTCAATTTTGCTCTTGTCTTTCGACCTGAAGCAAAATCCCAATTTTGACAACCTTGATTTTTGGTAAAATCCATTGATTTTGATTGCGATTTTACGATTTCTTATATAAATTTTAATAAAGTAGCTGAGTAAAATCCTTCGATTTTGGTTGTGATTTTACGATTGTCAATTTTGCTCTTGTTATTCGACCTGAAGCAAAATCCCGATTTTGACAACCGTGATTTTTGGTAAAATCCTTCGATTTTGTTTGCGATTTTACGATTGTCAATTTTGCTCTTCTCTTTCTACCTGAAGCAAAATCCTGATTTTGACAACCGTGAGCAGAAGCCAATCTAAGGACAAATAAAATTGATTGGAATAAAACATATTTGTAATGAGACCCATCATCGATCGGTATTTTTATTGCAAATGTTAGTATACTAATTACTACCGTGTTAGTATTTTTTTTCTTTGTCATGGCTTGAACCATAGACTTTTAACTTGACAACTTATTTAACCCCTTAGCTCAATTGTTGATGAGTTACCCAACCACCCTCCTCTATAAATTAGATTATCGAAAATGTCACTTTAAATTTTAAAATAAGGTTTAATCTCATTTTGCATATTAACCCGTTAGTCTATTTATTATAGATGTGACAAATTTACTTATTAAAAGATATTAATATAAAACAAGTCTTTAAGAAGTTGTACAAGCAATGTAGTCAGGAACGAGTTTCTACGTAGGTTCGATTGGCCTGTGTAGGAACGTAAACACAAGGGACGTAACACGGTTCGTAAGTAGGATCGATAGGTTGTCGATAGAATTGAGAGAAATATATAGGGAAAATAGAGGGAAAACAGAGAAACCAAGCATAAAAACAGAGATATTAGAGGAAAAACAGAGGAACCAAGCAATAAAACAGAGGAAAACAGAGGAAACAGAGGAAAAATGGCAAAAAACAGAGAAAATAGAGGGAAAATGGCAAAAAACAGAGGAAACAGAGCAAAACCGAACCAGAGTGAAGTCGAAGCACGGTTGAGGTGCTGTGGCACGTAAGATCGTGTGATCCTACATGTTGGGACTCGTTCCTGACTACCTTGCGTACAAGTCATATAAGGCTTCCAAAAATGTCACATTTGGAAATAAAAACCTGTGACAAGTAACAAACCATACTTTTGATTGAATTGTTTGTGCTCATCATACTTAGATCTTTCAAATCCTAACCTAACCTAGCTTATTCCTGCTCCTACCTATGGATAATAAGACATCCCTATGCAAAATAAATATTTAAAGCCATTGTCCTTAAGAGACAAACTTGCCTTGTACCTTTTTTGGTGGAAAATGCAATTTGATTAAAATAAGGTTGAAAAAAAGGTTCTTTCATTACAACAATTATGATATAATGCAACTCCACTTTGAAAGGACTAAAAAAACCGTTATCTAGTAGGACAAAATCAACACAATATTAATGGGTAGTCTCAACTATATTTGATAATAATAAAACAACAGTTATAATATTAATATTATTTAGAATTTTATTTTTACTTTTTAATTATTTTATATTTACTTTTCATAGAAATAGAATCCAATTGTAATCTCACTATCACTTCTCTCTCTCTCACAATCACTTCATCTCACAATCGCTTCCTCACGATTACTTCATCTCATAATCACTTCATCAGAATCACTACTCATTATATATGCTTTATCGCAATCACTTTTACATCCTCTTTACAATCGCTTCATCACAATCATTCTAATCAAATTTATTTCACAAGATCTAAAGAACTCATAAAATAGAAAGGTGTCAAAGGGATATATTTATATTGATCAATGATAGAAACAATAGCCAAAATTAAAATGAAACATCAACAAAATTTTGTAATAAGATTCTTAATGTTACTAAAGATATATCGCAATGGATGAAATTGAAAGCGGATTAGTCAATAGAAAGTTATGAGTGTTTGAGCATTTGAGGGTATAGTTTCTGTTTGGTGACTAAACTTGTGATGGAAAAAAATAATCCTCATGATTCCAAAAGTCATATTTATAAACGAGGATTTTGAAGTTGAAGTATAGGATTAGGGTTTGGCATCAAGATAAGACCAAAAAAATTAAATGTTTGAGATGAATATGCTTATTTCACAATTCAAATTAATCTTGTATAGTCAATGCAGGTATAAAAAGGTGGATATGGATAGGTTCTGCGATCGCAATTGCTTTACTCATATTATGCCCACTCATTATATGGCTAGCCAAAAAGAAACAAAAATATGCATTTCAAGGTATATGGATACTTTAAAATATAAAATGCAGGTAAAAAAAGATGGATATGCATAGGTTCTATCTTTATCTTTGATTATTTTTTTGGTTATGTAGATAAGAAAAGTAAAAGAAAGGAAGGTAAGAGCAATGATTTGGTGGAATCATATGATATCAAAGATCTTGAAGATGACTTCAAGGGACATGATATAAAAGTTTTTAACTTTACATCAATTTTGGAAGCAACTATGGAATTTTCCCATGAAAACAAGTTAGGACAAGGAGGCTATGGACCAGTTTATAAGGTGAGTGCATAGTTAAATTGTATTAAATATACGTGAATGATTATGTTTGTTTAAAAGCATGTTTTAAATTACTATTATAATTATGGCACCAGCTTCATGTAGCAAACAAGTGCTTTTTTTTGGTGCAATGCAAACAAGTGTTTCTAATGTGTTAATATTGTTTTTCATGGTTGGGATTATTGTTTGGGACAAAGCTTATATGCATTTTTTTAGGTATTTTTAGTTTGGTTGTTAACTTAAGCATCTATGATTTCTTCAAATCCATAAATTTCTCATAGTTTGTAATTGTAAATACAAAAACAGTATTTTAAGTTAAGAATCATAAGAAATGTATTTACGGAAATGCACTTAAATTTTGTCCTTTTGTTTTACGACTTCAGGGAATCTTGGCAACAGGGCAAGAAGTTGCTGTAAAAAGACTTTCAAAAACATCGGGACAAGGAATTGTGGAATTCAAAAATGAATTGGTACTTATATGTGAACTTCAGCACACAAATCTTGTACAACTACTTGGTTGTTGCATTCATGAAGAAGAAAGGATTCTAATTTACGAATATATGCCAAACAAAAGCTTGGATTTCTACCTATTTGGTGAGAATATGTTGAAGTCTATATTTGTATGTGGTGTTATTCTAACTTTAAAATAAACAAGTAATTATCATGATTTATTTACTTATTAGTTAGCCATGGAAAACTAAATAACATTAGGGTTTGCTACCTTTGAGTAATATACATTTTAACAATAATTATTATGTTTTCATTGAGGAGATTGTACGAAAAAGAAGCTACTAGATTGGAAGAAGCGTTTCAACATAATAGAAGGAATTGGTCAAGGATTGCTCTATCTTCATAAGTACTCAAGACTCAAAATCATTCACAGAGACTTGAAAGCTAGCAACATACTTCTTGATGAGAATATGAACCCAAAAATTGCTGATTTTGGTATGGCAAGAATGTTTACACAGCAGGAGTCCGTAGTAAATACCAACAGAATTGTTGGGACATAGTGAGTTTTCCAAAATTTATTTGTTTCAAATGTTTTATTGATGATTTTGTGAAAAAATATATTTTTTGAAAGTTATGGTTTTTTTGTGTAGTGGATACATGTCTCCAGAATATGCCATGGAAGGAGTTTGTTCTACAAAGTCTGATGTCTATAGCTTTGGAGTGTTGCTGCTTGAAATTGTTTGTGGAAGAAAAAACAATAGCTTCTATGATGTTGATCGTCCACTAAATCTAATAGGACATGTATGTCAATTCATTCCATTAAGTTTTTTTTTAATAAATTATTCGTTGTTCCTAATTTGATTAAATTATTAATAGGCATGGGAGCTATGGAATGATGGTGAGTATCTAAAGCTAATGGATCCAACGTTAAATGACACATTTGTTCCTGATGAAGTGAAAAGGTGCATTCATGTTGGTCTCTTATGTGTAGAACAATATGCAAATGATCGACCTACAATGTCTGAAGTTATATCAGTGTTGACAAACAAATATGAACTCACAAACTTGCCAAGAAGACCAGCATTTTATGTTAGAAGAGAGATCTTTGAGGGAGAAACAACTTCTAAAGGGCAAGACACCGACACCTATTCTACGACAGCAATTTCTACCTCATGTGAAGTAGAAGGGAAATTATAAATCAATATATATATATATATATATATATATATATATATATATTGTTAATACACTCATTTGAAACAGATTTTATTCTTTAAAGTGTCGAAAAACTGTAAGCTAGAATGTAAGTAAAAAAATCCCTTGAATATGGATTTGGTTTATGAAATATACTCATTTCTGTGTATGTAAAAAAATTAAATGATCTGAAATGGTCCTTATTGTATGTACGTTTTCATTGTAATTCTTGTTGATAGATTTAGTCTATTTCAGATCATAATTCATGTAAAATAATTTCTAAGTCCATCACCAAAAATAAATGTAAAAGAAAGACAAAAAATGGGGCTAGATATTTTTGTAGGTTTAAAAGCATTTTTTACCCCTTAATTTTTAAAAAGTTGCAATTTTGGCCTCCTAAAAAAACACTTTTACCGCCTAAGTTTACAAAACGTTGTAAAACTGCTTAGAAGACGCCTCACGTACCAAAACATGGGGCCAAAATCTCAACATTTTGTAAAGAATAGGGGGCAAAAGAACGTATTTCCCTAAAGATAGAGGGTTAAGTTAAAGGAACATATTTATATAGATAGAGGGTCAAAATAACACATTTCCCCAAAGATAGAAGACATAATTTTATTTTATTTTGTTAAAGAGCCAAAATCACAACTTTTTAAAATTTAAGGAGTCAAAAATGCATTTAAATTGTACTCTAGGACAAACCTACCCCAACCCCAATTGGTTATATCTCTCTTCATTTTTTTCGTCTCGTCTCTCTCACTCCTTTCCCTTGTCAACCTAGCTCGAGGTCACTTTTCCAGACTGTATGTCTACAGGGAAAAATGACCCATTTATCTACAAAACAGAAAAATGGCACATCAAGCATATATAGGAGAACCTTGATTGGTTATGATGGGTCAAGCCGAGACTCGATTTGGACGCGTTCAAGTTGACCCACCCATTACCCCATGCTCTAACACTTTTCTCCCTCTCAAATATAAACCTCATGCCTTGACCTGAGTTGATTTCATCAATTTGTTTTATCAAACTAAACCATTTTGAGGAATTCATGGTTAGATTTGTTAGAAGAGTGGATCATATTGTCGTTCATGACTTGGGAAGACCCTATTTAAACATGTTGTCAATGCTTGTTCAGGCATTGTCTTGGTCATGGTAATGTAAGATTTTCCCTCTCTCCCCCGTTCTATCCCAAGGTAAGCCTTCCAAAGCAGTGTGCCGTATAACATGTCCCATTTGATTCTTATTAAAAGACCGACTTCAGTCAATTATAGATTCTATAAATATGATTTGGGCGTCAACGTTGTAGATCTGGAAGTATGAATTCATGTGACTTAGATTTTATCATATTATTTGTAGATATTATGTCGTTTTATGTTATTAACTTAGATGTTGTAAATTTGTTTGCACATTCATCGTTGGCGTTTTAACGATGTTGAACATTATATCTGATGTACTCTATCAATTTGAATGAATGAACATCGTTTTATTTTTGTAAAAAAAACTAAATCGTAACATATTATTCTTCATGATCTTATTATTTTTCTTGTAAAATTTGTCTCATGTGTAAACGTTAACAATATAGTTATTGAAGCCATTGAGCATTTGAGGCTCTATTTTCTACTTCATGTATTTTTAAACACCTAGACATGACAAGAACCATTTTCTTTGTGATTCTTAATTTGATCACTTAGTAATTTTTTTATTTTGGAATTTGTAAGTTTGAAGTAGAAGATCTAGATGGTGATCATGAATGATATATTCCATCTTTGTTTATTTATCCTAGAAAAATTAACTAAATTTGCATCTAAAATTTAGTAACATTTATGCCATCAGAATTACCTAAAACTGTATCTAAAATTGTTTGTTAGAGATTGGCTATGATGATTGAGCTACTATATAACGTCTTATTTCTATCAAAGCGATAAAACACGTTAATAAAACATTTATTCAAGAAATAGACGTCACGTCTCCAAACGTTCTCCAAAAATATAACATGCATAAAAATTCAAACAACTACGCAGCGGATATATATAGCATACATCTCCAAGTATACATGTCATAAACTCCAAATACATCAATACATAAAATCTCCAAATCCCGACAAATAGGTAAAATCTCAACAACATAAACATATCCAAAATAAACATAACGACTGACATCCTAGATCAGAGCCTAATCTAAGACATCGAAACAGATAAATAGAGGAAGCTCCCGCTATCCTCGAGCAACTCACCAATCAAGCAAAACTACTCCTGCACTATGTCTACCCATTCATACAAACAGGTAGGCGGTCAAAATCATTGGGGTTAGCTTCACATCAATCATAACCAACATAAGCAAACATAAGCATTCAAGGATTCATGCATAACATATATGTACATATTAAATGTTCCTAGAATACTACCACCACATATATATTATCCCTCATTCCGTACATATCACACTATCACAATACTAGCATAGCATAGCAAGCATATTCAATCTCTAATCAAGTCATCGACATAAGCTCATCATTTATCAACATCAATCAATGAAAGGAATACTCACCTTATTCTTCACTTAGCATACTTAACTCAACAAGTACAATTCATCATTTCAAAGTTATAAGCAAGCAATCATCATTATCAAAGAAATCACCACATCATATATATATATATACACACACACATATGAAATTCTCACCTCATTACCATTACCGAAGTAATTATCATCATATAGATTCACCAAGTGTATAAGCACAAGCAAGTAAGACATGCACTTAGAACCTAGTTCAATCATTCACAACCATCAACAAAATCCACCAATCCACATAATCACAACATTCACCAAATTTCACCAATGCACAAATTCACCATGTCACATATTCAATTATGACACGATTCATCATCTATTCAAATGCATGCAATGTTCTAGACTCTTCTAGATGCATGCGGTACCGTCACCAATAACAAAGGTCGTCACCTAATGATACAACAAAAACATCATATGTAAGATACACTTCGTCTTACATTTCACCAATGTAAAAGTGCACATTGCTTTTACATCACATATATGACTCAACATGACTATGATGCATGGACATACAAGCAAAGACTTGACAATGCAAAACCACCTCATATATATTCAACAACAACAATGTAAAAGTTCAACTCCATTTACATTGATAAACTCACCAACAAATGCATTATCAAGTATTTACGTCCACACAATCAACAAGTCACAATTCAAGTAAGAGTCATCACCACATTATCATTGACATAATCATTATCACAACTATCAACCAACATCACAACAACTTCATACAATTTCTCACAATTCAAGTAAAGGAAAAAATACAACACATTATGATAAACATCATATTCAACACCTAGCAATCATTTACATATCTTCATATAATCATCTTAAACTATCCACAAAATATTTGCCATGTATTTGGTCTTAAAGATTATTTTCGACAAAGTTTGTCTCTCATTTTACAACTTTAAAATATTTGAAACAAATAAATCAAGTACAAGCAAACAAGTGCGGTAGAGTATAAACCTAGACCACATATGAGTGGAGTAGAGTATACATGTGCGTCTCACCGGCTAATTACGACGAAATCATAGAAATCACAAAGTTCGTATCGTTTCTCTCATATTGCAAAACCAATTCATTTTCAAAACAAAACCAAGTTAGATTCATCATATCATAGGTTAAATACTTTTAAACACCTTAATTGAACTCCTAATACTCAAGTTTTGAAGTTTGGAAACAAACCATAAGTTTTGGGTTGACTTAGAAACGGTTAAGCTAAATTTTCGTAAAATTTTAGCAAAACCTCCTTGGAATGTTTTCATCATAACTCAAAATACAAAAATCATTTTGATTTCAAACTAAATTCATTGGAAAGATAACTCATTTATCTAAAACTTTCATGTTTACACCAAAGGCCAATTCAAAACAGAAATGTGTGAAAAAGACGCAAGAACGCGAAATAGGGAAAGCTATCTTTGAGTAACTCGCTTTTAGCGAGTTTCTGGCCAAAAGCGAGTTGTTTCCAGACAGAACTCGCCATAAGCGAGCTTCAAGCGAGTTTCATCCTGTTGTTATGGGTTTTTCACCATTTTTCACCTAAAAACCCCAATTTTGATTCCCCCAACACCCTAATTCGTCCCCAAAGTTTGTTTATAGGTTTATGAACATAAAAAGGGACTCAAATCCATATAAAACTTGATTCAAAACCTCACTCCAACAAAAATCACCATTTGACCCATTTTTCATAAAAACTCTCAAGAACAACACAAATTCACGTCAAGCTCTATGATTATGATTACCCATGACATCAATCATCAACAACTTCATCTCATAACAACAACAACAACAGTTAATCATGAATTCACCAACAATTCATCAACAACACATCACATTTCATCAATTTTGAGTAAAAACACAAAGTATACATATATATATACATCTTGAGCATGTAATTTCATCATCAACTACTTAATTATCATCTAATTCACATACCCAAACATTACATCAAAACATAAGCACGAATTTCACTAATTAAAATTACAATAATTACTTTTCACAAATAAGCACTTTTGAATTTGAGAAGAAAAAGAGATTATACAAAGTATTATGAATGAAAACTAGCCCCCTTACCTCAAATCTTCACAAATCTAATCTAGTGCTTCACTTTAACTCCAATCCCTTGAGTTTCTACCCTCTTCTTGCTCCCCAAGATCTTCTCTATTCAAAACCCTCTCTCTAGCTCTTTCTCTCTCTACCTCTCTCAAAATGTTTTGTGAGAATGAACAAATGATACTAGGTGACCTAATTTCCTCAATGACAAGGTTTAAATAGGCTCACCACTATTGGGCTTAACCCTTTATATCTTAATGGGCTCAACACACTCGTTAACGTATTCAAAAAGTTTCTATCACTTACGGGTAAAAACAACGATAGTTACCGGCTCTAAATTAATTACCCCACTTTCTAGTCACTTAATAAAAAAATAACTATTCTCACTTAAACCACTAAAATAATTCTACATGGTAAAATACCCCTCTAGCACTAAAACCCACTAAAATACACACATAGGCAATTAATCACATACAAACATATATAAAACACACATGAAAACAATTAAAATAAATCTAACGAAAATCGGACTGTTACATACTAAACGGGTAACATTTTTTGCATGTTAGTAATACTACTCAAGATTACTAAAACCATTAGTAACATGGACTTCACTAACATTTATCAAATGTTATTAATAGATCAAATTAAGTAACATTTGTTGTTGACTTACTAACCTTTTTCAAATGTTAGTAGATCTAATATATATGTTGTACCATAACTTGGAGTGAGATTTAATATATTAGTATAATATTATATATATTAAGATCTAAAAAAAGTTTATACCTGTTTAATCTGAAAAATGTTGGTAGATTTAATATATGTTGGTAGATATATTTTAAGACATGAGAAGGATGGTTTCAGTTTCAAATCCTACAATGCATTGCACATCTTTGAACTCCAACTTTTTTTGGATAGGAAATTCGCAAAATAATAGCTTAATGCAGAAGCTACATAATAGCTTAATACATTATCAGGCTACTTAATATTTGAAGTGTTGGCATTGTGCTAAGAGATATTAGCTATTCTTCACTTTGTAGTGTTGGCTAACTGTTTGAACCTATCTACATTCCCTTAACTCTTTAGGTCCTGGCCAATTTTAAATTGAACACTGTTAATAGATAAATTTAGTTTTAGACTAAATTCATTCTCTGGTATAAATTGTGTCTGCTAACCGATTCAAATAATAGATCATTCTTTTCTTAGATTCCTTTTTCTGTTTTTTTTTTACTGTCTGGTTTGTTTGCCATTTAAACGTGTCGTGCCTTGATACCATTTCTCATTGGTGAGATGTTTGTAAATTGTATTGACAGTGGAAACAAAATCTGACCACAGACCTGTGATATTGTGGATGAGATGACTCTAAAGATTTCTCAATGGTCAAAGGCATCTAGAACACGCAATCAGATAGCCGCCATTGCACAGGGTGCAGATCCTGTTTGTGTTGATGAAGATCAGAAGGTGAAAAGGTTCCCTATAGTAGTCTTGCCAAAAGAGAAACTAGTGAACACAATTGCAGCAGGTACATTGCTAATGCTTCTAGACTGATAAAATGACAAAGTAATCAAAAATTGAATAAGAAATAAATATCTTGTTGGCTTCTAGTCTGTAACTGCAATTAAATATTATGCATTACAAGTTTATGGATATTTTCCACAAATATTTGGTTGTTAAATCTGTTCCCAATACCAACAATTAGGTTTATCGTTCCTCTATTTAATTTTGCCTTTTTTAGTTTAGTTTAAAAATTTGATTATGTTCCATGGAAAATGAAGTTAGAAGCATTGCTAAATTGAGCTTGGTATGTTGTTGTATTAAGTGTTACATCATTAGATTGTGTGAAACTGATTTTTTTTCCTGAACCTTTTTAATTTTTTCAGGATCGTGGTACACTACTACCCATGAAGTTAGAAACATTGCTAAATTGAGCTTGCTGTTTTGTACTTCATTTATTGTGAAACACCTAAACTTGTATGTATATGTTGCAAGGGGAACACTAGATAAGGTAAGAAACATTTTTTTCATTCTAATTTATATTACAGTCATTTTATTATTTTAGAACTTGCAGTTTTTGTTTGTTTACTGTATAAAATCCAGTTGGTGATTGGCTAATGATATGTTCAATCCTTGTCCTTTTTTTATCCCTGCAGAATTAGCTAATTCAAAAAAAAATAGTAACACTTTTGTTTGCTAGACATTGGCTACGTATTAGCTACCAAAATTGGCAACGAATTGACATATCTTCCTACAATCAGATGCAATTGCATATAAAATTGTTTTCTATAGATTGGCTACAAACTAGCTACTGAAATGGTTACATTTTTTAAATGTTACTAATAAGACTCTTGAAGGTTACTAAAACCATTTAGTAACACGGACTTTACCTAACATTTATTATATGTTACAAGATCTAAATAGTAACATTTGTTTTTGATTTAGTTACAATTTTCAAGTGTTACTAAATCTCATATGTTGTAGTGATAGTAATCAATTGTCTCTCATCCACGCACATAATCTAATCAAATCAACGTTATCTTTACATTTCCACTACGTAAGTTCCACAAGAGTACCTTTCTGCAACATTTTCTTTTAGAAAAACAAAAGACGAATAGATCAGTCTACTTTGACACAATTATTGAATGATAAGTGATGGAAAGTTGATACTTCACTGTTTTCTGTTCCTATCGTTGACATATTTTTCAACTTAATCTACTAACACTTTTTTCTTCTTTATATTTTTAATATGCTTTTATCTTAGAAAAGAATATGTCTTCCATTTTTGCAATATTTTTTTAACAGTAAAGATATTAATAAAAGGTTGAATTATTTTGTAGGTAACTAATTTATTTGAGAATTTTTAAATAGGTGTCTAAAGTAAAAAATTGTAATCAGATTTCTAGTTGTCACCTTTTTGTAATTTGGCCTTTCCTTACAATTGAATCGCAAAGAGTGCAAATTTCTTTAACTACTGAATCTTGTAGACTTTTAATATGCTTTTATCTAGAAAAGAATGCATATTCTCTCTTTTTTGCAACACTTTTGAATAACAAAGATATGAGCCAAGCCTCTGCCTAGAAAATAAGATCAACCAAGCTACAAGATGAAAGGTTTTAAAACCACTCATAATAGAAGCTAAGGACTTGAGTTTGCCCCAACAAGACCTGAACCATTGCAATAAATAATGAAAATTTGCAACCTTATTAGAGAAGTAGTACATGGAAGGTCCTAGATTGTATAATGAGTTGGAACAGAAGAGCAAGAGCCGTCGTCACAAGTGAACACTGTTTTTAGGGCAAAAGCATTAATTTCACATAAAAAATAGTACAGACGCAACTTTACATGTTCTTATACGAATTTTGAGTGATTCAAAAATGAAAGTTTCGGAAGATTTATTTTGGCACTCAAACAGCTTGTACTAATCAGATCATAGCTTCCACAACGTTGCTGCTTTAGGTTTACGTCCATTTTGTAATTAAAAAAAAAGGCACACCTACTTGAAAAATATAGTATTTTCAAAACACAAAAATAATAACCAAAGTCTTTCATTATTTATATCACATAATTTAATTTCATTACTTCATGTTCAAAAAAAATATATTAATAAATAATTCTTATCCTTCAATTATTAGCGTATTAAAGTAAACTGATCTTTTCTTTTGCCTTTTAAAAAAAGTTGTAGAGAAAGGTACTCTAGCTTGTGCAACATTTGGTAGTGGTGAAATAAAGATAAAGTTGATTTGAGATTAATTTTGTGAACCAGAACGAACTCTGATAAAAGTTGAAATTTCCAATCCAAAGTTGGGTTCTGCATATTGCATGAGTTGAAGTTATTCTCCTTCGGGTTTGGTGAGTATTTCTCTTCATTTTGAAACAATCTCGGCAATCATGATAAGATTTAAAATAAAGAAACAAATCGTTTGGATATACTTATGGTTATGGTGGAGTACTATTACTAGCATTTGTGTTAATGCAACAAATGATAGTTTGAAGCCAGGTGATACATTAAATTAAAAATCCAAGCTATGTTCAAAACAAGGTAAGTATTGTTTTTTAATAAACGATGTTGGTTACTTCGTTGTGAGTGCTATTAATGGCCTAGGAGTGTGGATGTGTAATAGAAATCAACCCGTAGACGTAAAATCAGCAGTTTTATCACTAGACTACTCTGGTGTGCTCAAAATAGAATCACAAAATAGGAAACCAATAATTATATACTCTTCACCTCAACCCACCAACAACACAGTGGCCACTATGTTAGACACCGGTAACCTGGTGATTCAACAACTTCACCCAAATGGGACAAAGAGTATATTATGGCAGAGTTTTGATTATCCCAGAGATACTTTGATCCCAACGATGAAGTTGGGAGTTAATCGAAAAACAGGACATAATTGGTCATTGGTTTCATGGTTGACTCCTACGCTAGAAACTCCAGGTGAATTTAGTCTAGAATGGGAACCAAAACAAGGTGAATTGAACATCAAGAAACACGGAAAAGTGTATTGGAAAAGTGGAAAACTTAAAAGCAATGGATTATTCGACAACATTCCGGCAAATGTTATGTTGGAACAAAGGGTGTTTCGCAAAATCACCTCTTAAGTTTTGATGATAACAAGGTATTAAAATTGTCAATTGGATATGCTAAACATTTGTTCAAGTGTACAGGATCTTAATCAAAGTATTATTCATAGAGTTTCTGATTGAACAAGTCAAAGAGCAAAGGAATTTAGATTGAAGCTTAAAGCATCTGAAGAAAATGCGTCTGAAGAAAATGCTCCTGAAGAAAAGCGCTCCTGAAGCCACGTCATCAGAAGCAAGATCATCAGAAGCATCCCATCAGAAGCTACTTCACCAGAAGTTTAAGAGTGTTGACAAAGTACAGTGTACGAACTGTACAACCACTAACTCTGCGCCTGCCTCTGCAACCACTAACTCTGCATCTTGTCTCTACATCAAGACAAGAATAACAGTAATGTTTGCAGACATTGTTTCTTCACTAGTGGAATGGATTTGAAATTGGTTCTTCATAGGACAATCATCAAATCGGGCAAAAGATCAATGGTGAATTAAAGCTTCAGACTAGACAAGTTGATGTACCGGCTAGTTCTCAACGTCTCTCAAATCCTCTATAAAAAGGGATGAAAACTTGAAGAAAAACAACAATACATATACAAGAAAAACGCATATTGTCTAAGCAAAAATGCTGCAAGTTTAGTCACATCAACAACTTAGAGAATTCTTACAAAAGTTCATATCTTAGAATTCTTAAGTGTTTAGAAAAACAGAGTCTGTTCTGTTTGTATTGTTTTGTGAATACCTCTGATTGTATATCAAGTATTCAAAACCCTTTTCAATTCTTTGTAATTGTTTAGAGAAATCTCTTTCTTTTGTGATTGAGCATAGAAGTCTCTTTCTTTTGTGATTGAGCATAGAAGTCTCTTTCTTTTGTGATTGAGCAAAGGAAGTCTCTTGGAGTTGTCCTTGAGCATTGTGAAGTCTCTTACTGTGTGTTTGAGTAACTTGTAATTTGATATTACATTTTAGTGGAACTCTCCTTGGAAGTGCAAGGGGGACATGACTATTTCCGGTTTGTGGAAGGAACCTGTATAATTGCTTGTGTTCTTTCTTTCTCTGCTCTCTTACTCTCTATCCGCTGCATTAAGACTCTGAACTCAAGTCAGACTCTGAACTCTATCAGACTCTGAGTAAACGAAAAGAAAAAAGAAGTGACGTGAAAAAGAGAAAAATATATTTGGTGTGAATAAAAAAGAGAAATTTACGTAAGAAAAGAAAAAGAAGGAAAACAATTAACGTGTAAAAAACACGAAAGAAAAGAAGGGCAATTTGAAAAGAAAAGATAAAAAAATTTAAGAAGGATAATTTGAAAAGAAAAGACAAAAACTCATTCTTGAAGACTTCCCAAGTAATTTCGGTTCCTACACCCTCTATCCTCGGACGAGCATTCTTCCACCAAAATTCAACCTCTTCAGCCAACATCCCGAAAAACACCTTATGTGCATCAGTGCATGTCATCATTCTGTAACATTCAACCCCTGTTTGGGTTGATTTTTTTCCTTAAATGATTGGTTGCTGATTCAAGATGGTTTGGGGATCCATATCCGGTTTTGTTTCTGCCCAATCGTGTGTTTTTGCTCCTGCTGATGATGGATTCAGATCCTCGTTGATCTGGGTCGGTTTTTGGTAAATTCGTTGTTGCTAAATCTGCACTATTAGGTTCAGTTATTGGTTACTTTATGAAGCCACAATCTCCATCGAAGGTTGTAAAGGTTCTACTTATCACCGGTATACTCGTGTATGGGTGTTGGTGTGTTCGGATATTCACAAATCTGGGTTGATTTCGTTTCACCATCAGGTTGTTGTCGCTAGCTCGAAAGGGCGTGTTGCTTGTTGTTTTCGGGTGTTCTGGGGAAGAGAATTGTAGAGAATAAGAATTTTAAAATACCTAAAATTTCCAATAAATTGCCATATAATGGAGAAACATAAAAGTGATGTGAAAAGAGAAAAAAAATTAATTGGCATGAATAAAAAAATTACGTAAAAAAAGAAAAGGAAGGAAAACAATTCACGTGTAAAAAAAGAAGAAAGAAAGGGCAATTTGAAAAGAAAAAATATAATTTTCAACAAGGGTAATTTTGTCACTATAATGTATTATATTTTGACATTGCTCCTCTTTCCTACAAATAACTCTAATTTGGGAGGAAGCAAAAGTTGCTCAATATTACTTCCCTTCCCCTCCTAAAGAAACTGAACCAAACTTTATTAAAAATATCCCCTTCTTACCCTCACCGCCTCTCCAAAAAATCACAACCAAACAAACCCTAAAAAAAGCCTGTAACAAATCAGACTTGAAATTAGACTTTTTGAATTGATCATGTGTAGGTCTTGTAAATCCTAACCCAACCTAACTTATTCCCACTCCTACCTATGGATCATAGGACGTCGCAATTCAAAATAAATACTTATCCTACACATTGTCCTTAAGAGACAAACTTGCCTTGCACCTCAATTGCTGGAAAATGCAATTTAATTATGAAAAAGGTTGAAAAATAATGTTTTTTTGCTTCACAAGAGCTAAAGAACTCAAATAAAATAGAAAGGTGTCAAAGGGATATCTTGTTGGTATTAATTTGGAAAAATAGCCAAAATGTCGTAACGAATATGAACCATCAACAAACATTTATAAGATTCTTGATGTTCATAAAGATAAATGGCTACGGATGAAATTGAAATAGGATTAGTCAAGAGAAAGTAATGAGTGTTTGAACGTTTGAGGGTATAGTTTCTCTTTGGTGATAAAACTTGTGATGGAAAATAATAATCCTAATGATTGCAAAATCATATTTATAAACAAGGTTTTTGAATTTGAAGGATAGGATTAAGGTTCGGCATCAAGATAAGACCAAACCTTGAAAGTTTGAGATGAATATGGTTATATCAAAATTCAAATTGATTGTGTATAGTCATTGCAGGTAAAACAAGGTGGATATGGATAACTTCTGCAATAGTAGCTGCTTTACTCATACTATGCCCACTCATTTTATGCCTAGCCAAAAAGAATCAAAAACAAGGTATATGGATACTTTAAAATGGTCTAGTGCGTAAGAATAAATCGAATCCTTTTACTTTCTATCTTTATCTTCTTTTTTTTTGTTATGTAGATAAGAAAAGTAAAAGAAAGGAAGGTAAGAGCAATGATTTGGCGGAATCCTATGATATCAAAGATCTTGAAAATGACTTCAAGGGACATGATATAAAAGTTTTTAATTATACATCAACTTTGGAAGCAACTATGGACTTTTCACCTGAAAACAAGTTAGGACAGGGAGGCTATGGGCCTGTTTATAAGGTGACTTTATAGTTATACCGTAATTTTTTTTGTTACATATAGTTAAACTGTAATAATTATACATTAATAAATAAGTTAATTTGTTTAAAAGCATGTTGTAAATTACAATTACAATTACGGCGCCATCTTCATTTTGCAAAAAAATGTTCCTAATGTGGTAATTTTGTTCTTATGGTTGGTGATTATTGTTTTGGACAAAACATATGATTTCTTCAAATTTATAATTTTCGCAAAGTTTATTATAATAACTACAAAATGTGTATTTTATTAAGAACCGTGTTAAAATTATCTAAGGAAATGCACCTAAATTTTGTCCTTTTGTTTTACGACTTCAGGGAATCTTGACAACAGGGCAAGAAGTTGCTGTGAAAAGACTTTCAAAAACATCTGGAAAAGGAATTGTTGAATTCAAAAATGAATTGGTACTTATATGTGAACTTCAGCACACAAATCTTGTACAACTACTTGGTTGTTGCATTCATGAAGAAGAAAGGATTCTGATTTACGAATATATGCCAAACAAAAGCTTGGATTTCTATCTATTTGGTGAGAATATGTTGAAGTCTATATTTGTATATGATTTTTATTGGACAAATTCATAATATTGTGTTCATTATTATGTAACGATTAAAGCACAATTACTACAAAACTTGAGTTTTCTTTACTAAACATTTTCTGAAATTATTGTGGATAGTTCACTAAAATAACCTGTTATCCTAACTTGAAAATAACCAAGTAAGTATCATGTTGTATGTGACTCATGAGTTAGTCATAGAAAACTAAAATAACATTTTGGTTTTCTACTTTTTAGTAGTATAGATTTTAACTTAAATTATTATGTTTTCCTTGAGAAGACTGTACAAAAAAGAAGCTGCTGGATTGGAAGAAGCGTTTCAACATAATAGAAGGAATTGCTCAAGGATTGTTATATCTTCATAAGTACTCTAGACTCAAAATCATTCACGGAGACTTGAAAGTTAGAAACATACTTCTAGACGAGAATATGCACCCAAAAATTTCTGATTTTGGTATGGCAAGAATGTTTACACGGCAAGAATCTGTAGTAAATACCAACAGGATAGTTGGGACATAGTGAGTTTTCTAACCTTTGTTTCTTTCAAATGTTTTATTGATAATTTGTTAAAACTTTTTTTTTCAAGATATGAATTTTTTGTGTAGTGGATACATGTCTCCAGAATATGACATGGAAGGAGTTTGTTCTACAAAGTCTGATGTCTATAGCTTTGGAGTGTTGCTGCTTGAAATTGTTTGTGGAAGAAAAAACAATAGCTTCTATGATGTTGATCGTCCACTAAATCTAATCGGACATGTATGTCAATTATTTTTATTGAGTTTTTTTTTTAATAAATATCATTTGTTCTTCCTAGTTTGATTAAATTATTAATAGGCATGGGAGCTATGGAATGATGGTGAGTATCTAAAGCTAATGGATCGAACATTAAATGACACATTTGTTCTTGATGAAGTGAAAAGGTGCATTCATGTTGGTCTCTTATGTGTAGAACAATATGCAAATGATCGACCTACAATGTCGGATGTGATATCAATGTTAGCAAACAAATATGAACTCACAACCTTACCAAGAAGACCAGCATTTTATGTTAGAAGAGGAATATTTGAGGGGGAAACAACTTCCAAAGGGGAAGACACATACACCTATTCTATGACAACAATTTCTACCTCATGTGAAGTAGAAGAGAAAATATAAATATTCAAAATCGCTTGAATATGGTCTTAGTTTATAAAATATCCTCATTTTATGTTTGTAAAAAAAAATCCCACAATGTTCCTTTTAATATGTATTTTTTTCATGGTAATTCTAGTCAATGTATTTTAGTCTATATCAGATGTTTCATGATCCATATAAAATAATTTCTTTGTGGATCACCAATCACTTTTAAATTCTAACAAGTTCTCTTTGTAAATGGGTACCTTAAATGCATGCCAATCAATCCTTTATCTCTGCTACTGAAAAAACATGCCAATCACAAAAAGGGATAACTTTTTAGTTTAATTTCTGTCACAAATAGGATGTTGGGTAGCTCGACTGGTTTGAACTAAAATGATAAGGAGTTGGAGTGCTTCCCCAAATCGTCCTCCATATGGGGTACATCCACTATTCGTAGAAAAATATATGGCCTTCCATTATGATGGAATGTTTGCAAGATGTTCTACAAGGTTTGATTACAAGTGATTAACGAAGCTTGTCACTCTTTAACCCTAAAGATTACAAAGACCCTAAACAATTTGTAGCAAGAACATCTTCAATTTGATCCAAGCTGGAAATCCATGAACTCAACACCTTAATCCTTCAAATCTTTAATCTTGTGAAATCCTTCGGCAATATTCATCAAGATACTTTCTTCTGCATCGACTCCTTCAATTTCCATCACAACTAATTGTATGAATTTCAAGAGGGGTTTTTCAAAATTTTAATCATCTTAGCAAAATAAATTCCGATGAACAGACTTTGATAAAATCATTAATCATAAATCAACACAAGCTTAAACAATTTAAGGATTATGTGTTTACCTCTTGAATTGCATAATGAATTTGTTTCTCATCACAAGAAAAACAAAGTAGTGATGCCTCTACTTAGTCCACACAAACAGTTTCCTTCACTCACAGTGCTAGCTGCTTTTGAATGAAGGCTTAGAGAGGGGGAGAGAGAGAGAGAAGTATGGGGTGATATTACGTTAAGAATAATATCAGGGTTTGTTGAAATTGTTGTTTCCACACAATGCCTCTATTTATAGAAACCATTGTGTGCTCTCCAAGTCATGTGTTATGGAGTTTGTACAAAACCCACAAACCCATTTGCTTGATCTACAAACTAACTAGCTAAACACACCCCGAATAATAAGTCTTACTTATTTCTCTTATTTAACTGTAATTTTGTGTGTGACCTTGTAAGTTCTTGTAACATTGGCAATAATATTACATCATATTTAATACTCTCTCCGTTCCTTTTTAAGTGTCTTTTTAGGGTAAATTTTTCGTTCCTATTTAACTGTTTTTTTTGTATTTTAAGGGTACGATTTGCAATTATACCCTTTGTCAATTACTTTTATCTTTTTAAGTAAAAATAATTAATGCTATCTATTTGGAAAATTAAAGTTTGTTTTTTTAAACAAAGTTTGTTTGTTTTTTTAGAACAAAATTTGTTTCTTGTTATCTTCAAATTTAAACAAAATTTTGTTCCAAACAATGGTTTCAAGAAGAGTTAAAATTCTATAAATAAGATGAGTAACAATTGTTAAAAATTTCAAGTGTAACTCTAGCATTAGTTGAAGCCTTAACTTTGATTAAAGGAGTTGGAAGAAAGTTAAGCCCCAAAATTTAATCATTTATTTTTTGCAGATGATAGCCTCATTTTCTGTAGGGATTCTTTTCAAGATTCTCAGACCATTCATGAAATTCTTAATACTTACCAATCTTTTAGCCAAAATGTACCTGATGATCGTAAAATTTTGTTCCAGGGTTGGATGCAAATTAAGGCTGTTAAGTGCCATTCAAAGTATTTGGGGCTGCCTGCTTTTGTTGGTAGATCTAAGAAACAAGTTTTCAATTTTGTCCAAGATAGGGTGTGGAAGAAGTTGAAAGGTTGGAAAGAAAAATTTCTATCAACTGCTGCGAGAGAATTTTTGATCAAATCAGTGGTTCAAGCAATTCCTACGTATGTGATGAGTTGTTTTCTACTTCCGATGGGTTTATGTGAGCATATTGAAAGTATGATTAGTAAGTTTTGGTGGGGTAGCAAACAAGGTGAACGTAAACTTCATTGGATTAAATAGGAGACATTATATAAGGAAAGAAAGGTGGAATAGGCTTTCGAACATTTTATGAGTTTAACCTTGCTATGTTGTCTAAACAAGGTTGGCGTATTATGCACAGCGACGACTTATTGATCTCACAATGTTTGAAATCAAGGTATTTTCCTAGAAGCAATTTCTTGAAAGCTTCATCTGGTTACTGCCCAAGTTATACATGGAGAAGTATTTTGCAAGCACGAGTGGATATTATTGAGAAAGCTGGTATTTGGAGAGTAGGGGACGGTCGTCTAATTAATGTATGGGAGGATAATTGGCTTCCTTATCAAAATGGACACAAGATTTGGTCCCCTAAACCCCCTAATTGTGATATTATGTTTGTCTTAGATCTCATTCACCATGATATTCAATTGTGGTGACCTAAACCCCCTAATTGGAATGCTTCTTTAATTAATGAAACTTTTCTCCCTTTTGAGGCTCAACAAATTCTTGAATTGTCAATTTCATTCTCTCAATTGCAAGATAAATTTGTGTTGGGTGCTTCACGGTCAGCTACTTTTTTTGTGAAGAGTTCATATTGTAACGCCCTATTTCTATTAAAGCGATAATACACGCGAATAATGCAAATATTCAAGAAATAGACGCTACGTCTTCAACAAATTTCAAATAACATGCATATATAAAATTCCTCAACAGTCGCAGCGGATATAAGTCATACATCTCCAAAATATACATGTCATAAGATTATCATACATCAACATATAAAATCTCCAAATCCTGACATATGGGCAAAATCTCCATAACATAACATATCCAGAATAATCAAACTAGAATAATCGTAAAAACGGAAGTCCTAGATCAGAGCCTAATCTAAGACATCGAGACATGAAAATAGAGGAAGCTCCCGCTATCCTCGAGCAACTCACCAATAAGCAAACTAATCCTTCTCTCCGTCTACCCATTCATACAAACAGGTAAGCGGTCAAAACCACTGGGGGTTAGCTTCACATCAATCATAATCAAATCTAAACAATTGAAAATGAATTAATTAGATTAAGCTTCACTTAATTAACAATAGCATTCAACTTCAACACACATCAACACAACAATTCACAACACCATCATATACCAATCACCATTCACATCAAACACCAAGTTATTAGAACAACTAGGACTCATGTCACAACATGATATGTTCCTAGACACGACTTTTAAATGCATGCGGTACCGTCATCAACAATGTCTAGGCCGTCACCCCACGATGCCAACTTCACATCATAATCACCTCAATTGGATATAAAATCTGTCACCATCAGTCATGAATGCATGAACATATGACACGACAACAATGCATATGTTCACACAAACAATTCACCACGTCATCACCATCCACATAATATATATGCAATCATCAACAAATTCAACATCACTCAACATATGTGTATTCGCCAAAAATTACACGATCAATCAACATATACGTATACACCAACAATCACACGATCAATCAACACATATGTATACACCAACATTGGCTTCATTATATAATTCGATAACAACATACGATTTCTCACATTCTAAGTAAAGGAGAAAATACATCATACCATGATGTCATCACATTTAACACCTAACAAATCATTCACACATCCTCATATAATCATATCGAACTATCCATAAAAGATTTGCCAAGTATTTGGTCTTAAAGATTATTTTCTACAAAGTTCGTCTCTCATTTTACAACTTTAAAATAATTGAAACAAATAAACCAAGACCAAGCAACCAAGATCCAATGCCTCAACTATGTATACACCTAGACCACATATGAGTGTAGTAGAGTATACATGTGCGCTTCACCAGCTAAATACAATAGAATCATAAAATTCACCAAGTTCGTCTCATGATATCATTTTGAAGAACCAATTCACTTTCAAAACAAAACCAAGTTAGAACCATCACATCATAGGTTAAATACCATTAAACACCTTAATTAAGCTCATAGTACACAAGTTTTGGAGGTTGGAAACAAACCATTAGCTTTGGGTTCACTTAGAAATAGTTATGCTAAATTTTCATAAAGTTTTACCGAGGCCCACTTGGAGTATTTACGTCATAACTCAAAATATAAAAATCATTTTCAAGTCAAACCAAAATCATTGGAAATTTAACACAATTATCTAAAACTTTCATGTTTACACCAAAGGCCAATTCAAAACAGAAACGTGTGAAAAAGACATAAGAACGCGAAACAAGGAATGCTATCAGAGAGCATTTCGCTTGAGCGAAGGATTTTTCGCTTAAGCGAATTACTTCCAGTAGTTGTTTGCATACAGCTCCCTTCCGGATCGCTTAAGCGAACAGTCATCAGTTCTGCACAATTTTTTACGGGTTTAAACCATTTTTCCAAAACCCAAATTTTGATCCCCCAACATCGCAATTCGTTTCCAAAAGTTGTTTACAGGTCCATATACTCAAAAGGGCTTTCAAAAACACATCAAACATAAATCAAATACCGTTTCAACACAATTCATCAAATCAACCCATTTTTATAAAACCTTTAACAACAACTCAATTCATACTACAAATCTGAAATTATGAACACCCAAGGTACAAATCATCAAGAACAACATCTCATAACAACAACAACATCGATTAAACATGAATTCATCAACAATCCAACAACAACAACATCGTTCTTCATCAATTTTGAGCAAAACACAAAGTATAACTATATATACATTTCAAGCATGCAAATTGACATACTTAAACATTGCATCAAACATAAGCACGAATTTCACCAATTGATTTCACAATAATCACTTTTCACAAATAAGCACTTTTGCAAAGAATTAGAGAAGAGATTACAACTAAGAGATTATGAATGAAATCTAACCCCCTTACCTCAATTAGCAATAATCCTAGCAAAAGCTTCAATTTAGCTCCTAGAATCTCTATCACCTCTTGGTTCT
>Ga0228710_1002158_pt1 | contig 30774 bp, 20 predicted proteins | sample MedpolnodulmetaG_FD_177995 | JGI IMG/M metagenome (GOLD analysis project Ga0228710, IMG submission 177995) | Root nodule microbial communities from Medicago polymorpha collected in Santa Monica, California, United States - pink nodules | ecosystem: Host-associated > Plants > Roots > Nodule...
CTTTAGGCCTTCATAAGTTTTGGCCTATTTAGTGGTAGTCTTATAGATGTTGTTAGGCCTTAGTGTAAAATAGGCTTTTAAATAGGCTTTCAGGTTTCATCAGGCCTTTAAAAAGGTCAGGTCAGGCCTTGAAAATAAGCTTATGACGGGTAATAGGTCAAACTCAGACCTATAATTTTTAAAGTAGGTCAGGCTTAGGCCTTACAAAGCCCGGCCCAGCCTAGCCCATTTCCACCCTTACATGCAAAGTTAACATCAATTTACAATAATTAAAACAACATAGCAATTCAATTTAAATTAAAAACACAACACAACACAATAAATAAAAGGTGTAGAGTGTTATCACTTCATCAGACATTCTCGAGGCCACACGAACATGATACATGGTCAGCTTTGATAAGTCACATGGGCCACTAGGATATTCATCCAGCTGCTTTGGCGCTGACTCCACCTCCACCTGCTCCTTCCTCTCCATATGATGTTGTTGGGGCTCGTACTATGGCTCAAGATCGTTCACTGGGATGTTTCATCGCCATCAGAATGATGTCTCCTACCCTTGCCACCATGTCTGACCACTCTTCCCTCGACTTCATTCCTCTCCATCTGCTCTTTCCTAATAGAAGCATGCATCACTTGTCTTTGATTTCTGATGTGATTCTTACCTGTAACATGCAAAATCAAATATACACACAATTAACAAAAATCCACAAAACTGTAAAAAAAATAGGGCAAAAATTGACACTGATACACTTTAGATTATACAATCCGAACAACAACCTGGTTCGGATTTTATAATCCAAACAACTTTAGTGCTTCAAAAAGAAGAAAAAAAATTGAACTCAAGCAGTTACAAATTAAGGGAATGAGACCTAACCTTGAGTTTGATGTTTGATGAAGCTTGAAATGTGATTATTTTGAGCAAAAAACTGTCAAGATTCACCCAATGTGTGGTTTTCAGATTTTGGGGGTGGGAGAGAGAAGTTTTAGGAAAAATGTATAAACTGTAGAAATGAGAATTTTTTTTTGATTTCAAGTTATATATGGGGGTATTCGGATTTCATAACCCGAAAAGATGTCCAAATTATAGAATCCAAAAAATGGTATTTTTGAAAGAAAAAAATAGGAAGCGTGAGAAGCTCATAGGGTGGAAAAATAGTAGTCTTTAATTTAAGGGTGAAACCAACACAATATATAGCTAGTGATGTCAACTTACGCCCATAAATAAGGATGTGTGAGCAGGGAATTTTCCATGTGAGAACACGATAAAATAGAAAGGCCCCCAAGCATAGTGCGGGGATGTGGACGAGGATCACAACCCCGTTCCCTAGAAATTCACTAAAATACTTTTTATATTGTATATTCAAATATTGGGTACATTATATTTATTTGTGTTATCACATATGTGTTGAATATAATGTTTACAATAATGTCTTGATATTATGAAACACGTTAAGAATATTCTATTTCTAACGTTCTCTATTCTTATGCAGATTGTACATTAATTTACTTTAAATACAGTATACATTGTTTTTATTTTGGGCAATTATTGTGCCAATTACAAAAACCACTTTTTTAATAGGTACACTTTCTCAGTGCCGAAGGTTAAGGAAGTTGGTGACCTGATGACAGGGAAGCTAGCAACCGAAGCCCCGATGAACGGCGGCGGAAAATAATTTCTCATAAAAATAAGATGCACTTGGGCCAGAAACGCCCGTGCTCAAACTTCTAATTATGCTAATTGTGCCAATTCCAATTTTAATTTACCAGCTACCTATTTCATGTCTATGAATTCTTTATGTAATTCAAAATAACGACATAAATCAAATGTAAAATTCTTGACTAGTCAACAACTCATTCTAAAAAAATTGGATTTCACGTAACCAGTTTTTGATATTCAACAACTCTTGTTATAATACTCACTCTCTTATCGAACGAAACCCGTGAGTTTCATCACTTTATGTGGGACTCGATTTTAAAAGTATAAGATCCACACAAATTTCACCCAATAAAAACATGATTGTCCAAGAGAGTCTTCACAAAACTCAGTATTATATTTGTCTTATGGTTAATTTCTTTTTACCAAATAATTAAAATAATAGAAATTTAGTTTCACGAGACGGTGGCGATCTACAGGAGTGGGGACGTGGAGGAAAAACTCCCTTTGGCAATGAATGGGGACGCGATGGGATTGACATCCCAGTATATAGCTGATTCAAATAGTTGAGCATGGATGAATGATGATCAATAGCTTCTTAAAAAAAATATAAAATCGTAAAATTTCTCTGATGATGCAGCGGCTTCTTATACTCATAAACTAACTCCAAATGTCAAGATAACAACAGCTCAAATTTTGGCAACACCATTAGTGGCAGAAAATATGCATACAAAATTAATTTGGTTCATTAATAGAGCTACTGATTATCAAGTATCGGATAAATGTAGTGATTCCAAGAAACTGGGTGCTTGCAATAATGCAGATCTTATAATGTCTATGGAAAGAGGAAGCTTGGACGAAATTGGCACGAGCTGAAACTTTATGCAAGAGTCGGCAGCAATAGTTTTTCATCAAATGTTTCTAAGCAAAAGCTGCTGCACAAAGCATGAAAGCAACTTGCCAAATAACAAAGCAGCCACTAAATCCTCAGAGCATACTAACTTCTTTGTGCCAAGACAGGGCTAGTACATTCTGCTCCGAATGACCAGTAGATGATTTTCTCATCAATGCACAAAACTCCCTCCATCTCAGATTTTTACTCAAGGATTTTACTCCAGGCCTTGTAAATTTACAACTGAACAAATTTATGGTGGAAAAAAACCTAGAGAAGTGGAGACACGTTTTCTTTCCTATACTTAATTACCACATTTGCTTGAGAATTCGCTTTATTATAAGTAATGAATTGAATATCAGTCTGGCTACTGTACAAATTTACTATAGTAAGGTATAAACGAACAATAAAGGCATCTTCAGGAGAAAAAGAACACCGAAGAGCACCTTCCACCTCATCAACAAACTCACTGTATTACTTGATTGTCATGCAAGAGTTGCCTTCTTGCCTTTAATATCCCTTGACTGCAGCCATTGTAAAAATAAAAATAAAATCTCATTACATAATTATTGTTTACCCATGCAAATCAGGGAAATAAAGAAATTACCCTGTATGATCTGTATTTACTTAAAGAAAATATAGGATTATATTGGTAGTTGGTACATGACTTACACATGTAGAGAATTGTTTTAAGAAATTAAAACAAAAAGACTCCATAAAGAAAGTCGAGGTTAACATTACACGGAACTCTCTATCTCCTTTTACAGTTGAAGTTACATGACCATTTTCAGTTACTGAAAGATAGTTTGAGACAGATTTTAGTGATTATAAAATGTACACTGGTTTTAACAAGTTTAGACATATTTTGAGCTTGCATGAAGAAATGTTTACACGACTAATGAGAAAGCAAGAATTGTTATGTTGGCTCTTTGAAATATTAACCGAAGATTTTCTAGAGTTGTCTACTAAACGGGCTGGTGCGCCATTAAGCTCAAGGTCAACTACCCAGTATCCACCAAGCAACAAGTTCCTACTCACAAGTCACATCCCTAAACAAGGTTTGAACACAGTTCCGTCGGAAACTGAATACGCTATAAAATTTGAAACTCGGATTAACTCAATGGTTTCACCTTATTAAGCTTTTAAGAATTATATGAAAGCAAGTTGAAGTTTTGTCGGGCATTTGCCCCCAGATCCATTTACGTGGGACTACCTGTGTCTAAGTGTGCTTCTAAACATAAAACGCCCAACTTCAACACAAAGACTTCACAGAAAATACAGAGACCGAGGAAAGGGAGGACAGTGGGAGAGGGAAAAACCTGGGCAGCAACGGATCTCTTTGAATCCAGGAATTGGCGATAAACATTGTAGAGTCGTCTTTTCTCTTCCTCTGAAACAGATGGTCTGGTCTTGGATGCAGTGAGCTTTAGAAGAGCATCAGTAATAACTGGTGTTTTCTCCGACCTAGACGTATCAATATTGTCAAGAATATCATGAACTGCTGCAAGTTGCGCGTCTGAGAGGAGAGCTTGAAGATCAGCTCCACTGAACCCCTCAGTCATATTAGCTACTGTAGCCAAATCAATATCATTGGCCATTGGTAACTGCATCAATTTGATAGATATATATGTCACAGAACTAGTGTATCCACGTAAAAAGGTAAGCTCTGACTAGTAAAAGACACATCTCTGGTGGAATTCAATGTTACCATCAACAGTGACTCCCAACGACAAACATATGATAAAACCTAACACTTATAGTGTCCGATCTTTAATTTGGAAAGTTGCTTTCACAGTCATCTATACTAAAGCTCTTTGATCAAGCAAGAATGGTGATCTATTAGTTTTTTATCTTAAAAACAGTGGTCTTCTTTAAATGAAATACTCCCTCTGTCCCTAATCTTTGGAACTTTAGGGTCTGTTTGGGAGTTTAGAAGGGGATGGCTTTGGAAAAAAAGAAGGAAGTTGAAGGAATGAAGGGATTTGGGAAGGTTTAGATAAATTTTTCAAACCCAATATATGTTGTTATAATACTCTTAAAATTAAAAATATACTAATCACGAGCATTCATTTATCATTCTCAACAAAATCACTCTCCCAAAAAATGTGAAAGATTTCTATCCTCCATTTTCTGTTGAGTTCTGAATAATATACTTCTATTCTTTTGATTTTTCTTTCTATATTTCTTACATTTCAATTTCAAAGATTCTAATAGACTTTCCACCCAAACTTATGGGATATTACAAATTAGTATAGTGACGCACGAAAAATATTGTCTTGCTAACATGTCTATTGAAAATAAGATTAGGATCCAGGTATTTACTGCATAGGATGGGCATATCATATTGTGTAAATAAGGATATAATATGTTGTAATTGTTTATTGTTCTATAAATGGCTTTTAAGCCTATATAAAAAGCCTCCGTTGTATAGTTGAGACACACGGTTTCACACTAATAAGCTTCTGATTTCTATCATTTAACAATGTCTATTGCCATGATTTCTTTACAAGATATATGAATATGTAAAAATTGTTATCCGAAAACTTTTACGTCATGTAAAAAACCCACGATGATATTATAACCAAATTAGCAAACAAGAAAAAAACAGGGACACAAATCTATAGTTACACTTATGCATACCTTTCTAGAAAGTACCGTAAGAATTTCCAATCTCTCATGCCAAGATGGAAAGTCACAAAATAGAAGACGATCTAACCTACCCGGTCTCAAGAGTGCAGCATCAAGTAAATCTGGTCTACTGCTTGACATGAGAAGCAAACATCAAAATTATAAAAAAATTAATATTCATTTCCCATCTGTTTTCTTTCTGTATCTCAAAAAACAGAAGGAAGAAACAAACATCAAGTCAATTGCAAACTTACCACAGCCATGACATTTTTTCAATATTGTGCAATTAATGGGATGATTTAGCTTAGAATAATGATCAACTGTGATTCTATGATTTGCTGTGTGTAATTAATCTAGACCTTAATTTTTCATGTGCCTTCGAAGTTGACCCTATAGTTCCAACATGTTACGGAAAAACGTCTATCAAATGGATGTTTTTGTAAAAAAACGTAAGTTACCACCTAGGTTCTCCTACTCTATTCCATATATAGCAAAAGATCTTCACCCTCTAAGTTACAACAAAATAAAACCGGCAATGTAAATAGAATATGGTTGAAATCTTTTTGATAGGAAAGTTAAACCCGTCGAAAAACTTTTAGGTTTCAGAATAACTACACAAGTGTAGAATTGGCAATTTGGATTTCTCATTTTTTGAATTGTTTAGCACCATTAATAAAATGGTCTTTACATGTAAATACCAAATGGATAAAGGTCAAATAGCATACTAAACATGAGTTTACTTGGTTATATTTAATTAAGTACATGGGTTAATTTCGGGTACCAGTGTTCACCTAAAATTTAACTTGTTTATTAATCAAATCAGGTGGATTGACCCTTTTTCTTATTCAACCATGTAGACGACAAAACCCTGAAACTTCATTTTAGAGTAGATTCAGAGTCATAATTAAAGCTTGAATGAGAAATTTCCACCTGTAGCTGTTCTAAATTAAGGGTAAGGTAGAAGTATATCCTGGTTGAACCTACAACCTTCTTTCCATTGTTTTATCCTTTCCACTTTTGATCTTTTATTCTGACCTTCAATTTTATTCTTTTATTTTTGACATTTAGTGTATGCTTGGATACTGACCTGGTTGCAGCGAACACAAATACACCAGCTAAAATCTCAACACCATCTAACTCAGTCAAAAACTGAAAAATGAATAATATTGAGGTCAGATTGAACTCGACAAAGTGTAAAATCAAAAGGTGAAAAATATATACCCACTTGATTAACAACACGATCAGTTACTCCAGTATTATCGTGCCCTCTCTTGGGAGCAATAGAATCAAATTCATCAAAAAAAAGCAGGCATGGTGCTGCAGCAGCTGCTTTAGAGAATATATCCCTAACCTGAAATCAGCATTCAAGATTCAGACATTCAGAGCAAAATCACTAACTTCAAAATGAAAAATTATTAAATATTGTACATCAAAACAAAAGAAAAAGCCTCGGTAAACAAAAATAAATTCAAAAAAATTCAGTTCACAGGCTAACAGTAAAAAATAGCCAGTTTTGAGTCAAATAAGAAAAGTTAACCTACAAAAATATATTTTGCAGAGAATATATAAGGATTAAGAAAGATATAAATAAATTTGAAAAACAACAATAGCCTAAAAAGTATTGTTGTTTCTTACAGCTTGTTCAGAAGCACCAATGTATTTGTTTAACAGTTCTGGCCCTTTCACTGATATGAATCTAAGTGAAGAAGCGGCCGCAGCTGCACCGACTATGTGAGTTTTGCCACAACCAGGAGGACCATATAGAAGGATATTTGACCGCAACCTTAATGGTGCTTGTGCAAAAGTTTTTGGAAACTTTGATGGCAACTCTATCATCTGGAAATAATTTAAGAACATAAATAAAGCAAAACTTACAAGCATATAGAGTAAACATGCAAACAAAAAAACAACAAGAACTAAATTATTGGTCAAGTAAGAACAAGTGTGGATTTATTCTTAGCATGTATCACACTTGATATACACACGTCATGGCAAAGAGCCTTATTAGATATAAAATCACTCTTGGCCTCCACCTAGCTTAAGCATTTATAGGTGTTCTTAGTCTTACAAACATTATTATTATTATCTAAAAGAAGAAATTAGGAAACATAAAATAAACTGAGAAAACAATGTGTTGAAGTATTTAATGAATTCAGACCTCTTTAATAGCATTTCGAATATCAACAAGACCACCGACATCGTCCCATCCAGAACGGCCATCATCAGAAACAGATTTTGTGATATCGCGCATTGCAACTGGAAGAAAATCGTGCATTGCCTGAGAGAAATCCTCCTGTAGTAATGCAGGGCCCTCGTGCTCATAAATGACATTAGATGGCAGAAAACGGCGAACAGCGGCATGGACAGTTCTGTCAACTAATATTTCCTGGAAAAGTGAAATTTTAAACATTTGCATACAGGCAGCCCAGACATAGTTATGGAAAGATCAGTTGTAATAATATTCAAATGACAAACCAAACATCTACCAAAGCAAGTGCATGCTAATGAAATGCAATGAAGCCATTGAAGTTGTCATTATATTGGGGGTAGAACATTACCATCATTTGTTTTACAAATAATGATCATGTAATTTTACATTCCTTATCTCAAATCTAGAACACTTGTGAACCATATTTCGGCAAGAATATTATGCTAAATGCTTCATGAACAAATGCACCAACTGTCCAGCCCGAACAGCTCCAAATAGAATCAACAAATGCATATTTCTCGTGTTTAAAACATAAAAGCAACAAAAGGAACCATATGGTAACACATATCAATTAAACTGACAACTAGTAATTTTAAAATCAGTAAAGCCTAATGAATCAAAACTGCCTGAACAATTTTTTTAAAAGAAGTAGAATACCAAATCATAGCCATCATAACCATCACATTTTGCAGCCACATCAAGCAGGATGTCATCATTGCATTGCAAGTGTCGCCTTTGTATTATATGCTTCAACATAGCCTTGCGCTCAGAAGCGGCAGGAGCAGGCAGCTTAATGTGAAAGTCAAACCGTCCTGATAACAATAGAATAATGAAATTAGTAGCCAAAACATGAGAAATTAATTGCATATGGAAAAGAAGGAGATAATAATAGCAAAGATTCTTTCTAAGTTTTATTATAACATTGCAACGCTTATACATGCAGAAGTAGCAAACCTGAAGAGCTCAAAGATTGTGGTATATTCTCTAGGGACTGTATGGTAGCTATGAAGGCTATTGGTCCAAATCCACATGATTTTCGTCTCTTCTCCTGTGCAATTTTCCACTCAAACGATAAATTCATGATGGGAGAAAAAAATATATTCCATAATGATTGAGCGTCAAAATGAAGATACTGTATATTTAACCTCTTGAAAATTTCTTAGTATGAGAACTAATTATTAGTTAGCGATTAGACAGAGCATTATTATTTCTATACAGGTAATGATATTTGTACACTGGAAAATTCAATAGCTATGGCACTGGGTTAACGGCGTTCAAAATCGTGGATAATTACAAAATGAGTTCGGTCAATTGGTACACCAAGATTGGATAACTCATTAACTATCAATTAAGTTTCATTAACCACGACTACGAACGTCAATAACCAATATTGGGTAATTCATTAACTATCCACCGTGCTTTGTTAATGGACAACTTGGTTAACAATGTATAAAATTGTGGTTAGTTGAGCTCGGTGGATGGTTAATGAGTTACCCAATTTGGGTGTACCTATTAGCCATACTTATGAACGTTATTAACCAGGTGTCTCAGGTGTCGAACTTTTCAGATGTATAAATATCATTTCTGTTTCTATATAGGGGTACAAGAAATCTCTAACTATTGATGGAATGTCTTCAAGATGAAGATAACCTGTATATTTTTTATAAGCAAATGTAAGTGGTTAATTTGCTAGGGGAGGAGGAATGTCAGTTGTGGAAAAGAACTTGTACTTAGCAAAGCATATGCTTTTAAAGATATTTCTTTATGGTTGAAAACAGTGTTTTAGGAAACATGAGAGCTTTCATCATAATACTTGGCCAACATAGGATTTTAACACACACCCTTCATGTTCAAGAATGAATATTTGTAGGTGGCAAGACATCATGGCTGTGGTATGTTGTATTACCATAGTACAACTGAGAATAGCTCAATAACCAGAGATTAACTCAACTACATTGACTGAATGAACAAATCTCTGGATCAGCAAAGAAATTCTTCATTGACTGAATAAATAAATAAAAAAAAATCTGGATATTCTAGACATCCAGAACTGTCACTGCTCCCAATCCTAAATCCTAATCCTTGCCAAATGACCAACTCTCCCTCTCAACACAACACCTATTCTCATTTTCATGCAACATGCCTTATTTCTTTCTTCTAATTGAATCAGTCTAACTAACCCTTTTAGCTAAGAGACCTATCGAATTGCCAGAGTCATTATTAGGAACACTTCAGCCATATACCTAGCAAATGTAGGATCTTGACAGATTTATTATGTACTTCCATCATTAAATGAGTACTTGATTTTAATTTTCATTTTCTCCCTACTATTTCTTATCCAGATCTATATTAATCTATCACCTCTCCTTCTGTTCACAAGTCTTCCTATTCTGATTGCTAAATTCTTTCATAAAACGCACAAAGCTAACTGAAACTAACCTACTAATGACTTTAAAGGCTGGATATCAACTACAAGCCCAACACTTCACAAAGGCAAAATTCCGATCAATATTTTAATATGCATCTGTTATAAGGAGCAACAGCATGCATAACATTTAAGAGAATCAGCAGCTCATAGCACCAAAGGTATACTTCTTACCCCATATTCATCCATGATGTCGACCAGAAAGTCAGTGAGTCCAGCAACAGACATTGATGGCTGAGATCCTTCGGAATCAGAGGTAGAAATTATAACATCAAGATCATCAAATATGACAACAGAAGGTGCATGGTTTAAAGCTTCAGTTATATGGTTTGCAAGTTCTTGGCGAATAATTGGGACCTTCTCCAAAGCAAGTTTTGAGCAGGAAACAAAAATTCTGCATAGTATTAAATGGTCAAATTTCCAAAATCTGAACAAGAATAATTGTTATTGTTGAACAGGAATAACTGTATATAGGGCAGAATAGGAAAGAAATAAGATTGGTGTGATCAATTATAGAATTAAGATTAATACGTGTGTGCTAAGATGTCTGCACGATTCTCAAGGGATTTTGCCACATTCATTGCTAGTATAGTTTTCCCAGAGCCCTGGAAAAAATTATTCAAAAATCAAATTATTAATAATTCACTCATATCAGGTCAGAAATATTTTGTTTTTGCCTAGATCAGAAATCTGAAGGAAAATAAGAATGATTCGCAAAGAAAACTGTTGAATCTTAGTATGAAGAGCTAGATCCTGAGATCAAAGACTATCAAATCAGCCAATTGAATACTCTGATTTGATAAGGACGGTGAAGCAACACCAAAATAAATTCTTCTACCAATTTGAGAGCTTTGGGCTGGGCTTGCTTTCCTCAAAAATTATCAAAGGTAAAATTAGAAAAAGAAAAACTCTTGAAACACGTTTTCTGGTTTAGTTGATAATCAAGTAATTAAGTAGTTACTCACTCAGCACTATTTCAGCATTGTAACAAATTAAGTGATCATGAAAAATTAGTTTTACCAAAAACTGCACCGATGACTATTTACACATGATAAACTATCATAACTGATATGCTTCTTTCAGGTGTATTTTCTTTTACTTGTTTCTTTGATTTGCTTCTGCTGTATGCTACTATTTTACAAGAATCACTGATTTTCCAACCAGTTTCATGTTCAGCTATTTTACTTGTCTGAAAAGCATTTCATATATTTTAGCAAAAAAAAATGAAGGCTTAGACGCACTTTTGGTCCCCATATTTTCGTTGATTCACGATTAGTCCTCTTATTTCTAAATTGAAAAATACAGTCTTCCAGTTTTTAAAAAATCTGAAATTTTCTCTACCACTGAATTTGGAGCTTATTTTTTTATGATCAGTCAAGTTGAATTATGATCTACCATAGGGTTGAGTGACAAATCTTATTATTTTCTGCATCACCACTGAATTATTAGAAAATTTGACCCAAAAAAAAAGGTATTGTTAGAAAAATAAAACTTAAAATGAAAAAGAAAAACTAGAAAAATCAGATTTGCCAAAAAAATATGCATTTTCAGTCACATCACCACTGAATTATTTAACATTATATATCAACAAAAATTTAAGTCACGGATAAAGTTGTTGTCATGTGACTGAGAGGCCACAGGTTCAAGTCCTGGAAACAGCCTCTTGTGTAAAAACAGGGTAAGGCTGAATACACCAAATGGTGGGACCCCTTACCGGACCCAACGTATGCGGGAGCTTTGTGCACCGGTGGCCTTTTATGTATCAACAAAAATAAGTCTGAAATTCAGTGGTAGGGAAATTTTTTGAAATTTAAAGTGGAGGAATCAAAATCGTGAATCAGGGAAAATAGAAGGACGAAAGCTGTATTTAAGTCAAACGTGAAATATTAAGTAACAAGCAACACAGATGGCAGTAAAAGGATTGTATAATGAACATCAAATAGTAAACAAGTGATTGGAAGGACTCAAATGTCTACATATTTAACCATCCAGCCATTAGAACTTCTAGTCTGTTAATATCCTGTTCATTATACGGTGAACTTAATATAATACAAAAATTTAAGTTGTACTGACCGAAGGTCCATATATTAGAACATGTCCAGGAAGTGGCAGGTTGCACGAGCCAAACCACAAACCACATGCTGAAGATAACAATACCAACATCCCTACAGTCAGCAGCAAAGGCAAGTTAAATTAAATATTATTAGAGGGCATCCTTGTGCACAAGGGCTGCAACAGTTGTGGGAAAAAAATATTAGCGAGCTGAACTCAAATTGATGTGCAGCAACATCGTGGAAGAAAAGAGCTGAATCCCGCACACCTCAAACTAAATTCTAACAATTATGTGAATTGATCACCAATACTTAAAGCCCAAAACAACTCAAACAAAAATAGGGAATTTTAAGTAACAAATAAGTTAACCAGACAAAACAGGTAGCACATATCAACTTCTTCCCTAAATATAATAATATGCATTTCTCAACCTCAAACAGGTGAGGAGAAGACACTACTTGTATTCATACAAAAAGGAAGACCCACATCATTAACAAGGACCTACTAGAAAGAGATTGTTAAAAAGATGCAAAATATGGAAATCAGGAAGTGTTAAACTTGCAATACACCCGACATCATTGTGCGATCCTTGTATAAATAGAAACAAATGTGGCACCTCATTTACCACAAATTTACTGTCATTACACATACTCTAGCTTACGGGAAAAAGTCAAGGAATTAGGAAAAAATTGCAAACATAACAATCATTATTTTAAGTATGGAAAAAAAATTGATGTCTTGAAAAATAAAATGACACTTGATATGAAATATTTTCGTTAGCTAAAGTGACGGTTAATATAAAATGGAGAGAATATCATTTAAATTTTATTTTGAAAAAAATATAACAAGAACCACTCAATAGAAAAGTAATGGATATTTGACCCAAAAATGAAACATACTATCAATAACATCAGAAGCAGTTTTCTCCATCCAGCCAAGGAAAGATACATTTGAATTAATGTGGTCTTCAGAGGCTCTCTCTTCCATAGAATGAATAGAAACTGGATCACCCAATTTTATTTTTTCAAAAATCTTCAGATCATCGACATTGATGTTATTGAGTCTTCCTCCAAGAGAAACTTCATATGCATTAAGTTTTCCATAATGCAGATCTCCTTCACCAAAGGTCAATAAAAATAACATTTCAACTGCATTGCCACTGTTTTCTGAAGAAGTCAGCCGAAGCTTCTCATCGCTCCCAATCTTGTAACAGCTTAATTCAAAATGAAGCAAGGTTTTACTACTGATAACCAATGAATTAACTTCTATCCCCGTAATGGAAGTAATTGCCTCAAGGTGCGCAATATACCATAGTCGTACAAGACTTTGTAATCCCTTATGATTCTGAGATTGGTTTGCAACCACTTCCTCTTCTCTGTAACTAGATTCATCAGAAAGAGCCGCAACAACTTCACTGTGGATCGACCAATTAATGGTATCCAAAAAGAGACCAGAAGTAGCTTTTCTATGTATATTTTCATCAATGTGATTCCTGTGGCTGTGATAATCATCTAGACCATCTTTCTCAACAGCACTCTCTTCCCTTAACAGTTTGAATCGACAAGGACAGAGAGAAATAGAAGGAATAATTTTTTCCAAAATAATATCACATGCCTTCAAATAAACCCCTGTGCAATCACAAAAACAATGTTCTCTTTTAAAATCTGGCACTAAAATTGAAAGGATGGTCAGATTATTCATCTGAAATATAATTTAAAAAGCAAAAGAAATCATCAAAGTATGACACAGCCCACCAATATAAAGATAACTCAGGCTATAGCAGCTGTTAAAATTAAGAATCTTTAGATATTCCTTTAACTTTGTAACTTCCTAGATTGATTGTTATTACTCCTATTGTATAAAACTTCCAAGGCTAGTGCTCATTAAATATGCATTCATGCATTTATTGTAAAACCATTATAAATAGAAGGGTGTGATCTCATTATAGAGACACACAGAGTTTACACAGACTTCACATATTTTACAGCAGCAAAGCAAGCTTTTTTAATTTATCACACAGAAAATATAGCATGCTTTTAGCATAAAAATCCACCAGAAACAAGAGCAAACTTCCATAAAGCCTTACACTTCTCTCCTGATGCCATGTAAATTTCAAAAATATAAGTTTAAGTACCAGAGCAAATCTGCTGCTTATAAAAATAACAAATAACTTATTCCCTGATTATCATGCTTGATAGCATGATGCAGTACTGAAATACAAGAATTATGAACTGCTGGTTTCCTAACTAAAAAAACAGATAAAAACAAAAAACAACTTTAAATACATTTAATAACAATTTCCTAAGCTCAACATTATGCACATCCAATTTTATGAGCATGCATGTGATTGGTTCTAATATATTGTTGTTTAAGTAGGATGGATATTAGGGCCACTTAACGTACATGAATGCAGGCTAGCTCTCAAATAAAGGCGAAGAGACTTAGCTAGCATTACATGTCCTTTAGCCACGGATTCTGAAATCAACAGATGAACAACTGCTTGTCGATGTTCCTTCTTGTCAGTGTTTCCATTCTCAACTTCACTAACAGCTGAACCACCTTTGGCTTTCATAATATTGGATTTTCTTCTGGATTTACTAACATTTTCTTTGGATACTCTTGGTACTATGGAAACCAACTGAAGCATGTTAAATGAGAAGCGCTTGGCTGTTTCTGGATGAACAAAAGCAACGGAAGTAAGCCCTACATGAAGCTCAACACCTTTGACATGAGTACTGGTACGACATAACTCATTTGGTTCTTGTAAACGGAGCAGCATCTTTGCAGTATGATCTTTACTATTGGAACCTACATGTGAATTTCCAGCTGAATCCGAAATTTTTTTGCGCGTCTTTGGAGCAACCTCAACTTCAGTTCCGGGCATGAGTTGTACTGATAAAGTTTCACGTGTTAGACATGTCTTGCACTATGGATATAAACAATAATTTGCTCAACAATTCAAAATAGACTTGTTTATACTTGACTTGTAAAAATCCACCAAGGAAAAGAATAACAAATGACTAAGCATCATACTACTTACCTCACCCACAACATGCGATATCTTCCTACTTTATAATATTTAAAGTGTTACAAAATCCTGTTTTATACTAAATAGCAAAAATAAATACCTATGAGAGAAAAATTGAGTCAATAGTACCTCTAAAAAAAAAATTGAGTCAATAGTAAGTATGCATTTCCCTAACAAAATATAAAGTGCATATGCAGTTAATTAAGTTGTTATTACTTATTAGGTTTAAAACCACTTAGACAATGGTTCATAGCAAGCCATTTCATCCACACACACACAAAATGATGTGTCAATAATATATTATACTTGGGTTGGTTTAGTGATGTTGGCTTGGAACCCTGGAGTGAACTCCTCTCAAGGTCTCAGGTTCGATTCTCTTTGTACCAATTTCGGTGGGTTAGTTTGGTTTCTTCAATATGTATATATAGTAAAATCATCCATCCATAACAGCCTAAGGGCCTGTTTGGCAAGCACAATAAACTAGCTTATAGGCTCATATGACCAAAAAGAGCCCATTTGGTAACCGTAACTTTTTAACGAGCTTATTTTTACTAGTTTATAGTGTTTTTTGGTAGGCTGAACAAAACTAAATATTAGTTAAACATGCTATTTTGTTTTTCTCTAAACAGAGCCTGAGTGAACTAGTTTAATTTAAAAGAGCATGAATTATGATATGTAAAAGGCAATAGAGGCATAATAATTCTTACCCACCGCATTCTTGGGAAAAACAGAAACAACATGAAATGTGATAACAGTATGATGATTCAACCGTAAAGGAAACCTCATCCCTTCATGAACAATCCTAACCTGCAATAAACAAAACATCACCATTTGAAAATTTGATTCATTTTATAATAATTCTTCTAAAAATCGATTTCAATTGGTAAAATAGCAAACCTGATTAAGAATTTGATCCTCAGCTTGTTGAGAATTAAGTTCCAAAATCTCCCAATCATCCTCAGTATCCGGCTCAATAGAAACTGAAGAAGCGTGAGGGATGTTAGAAGCGACTTTAACTTGAATTGGAGAATGAATTGGTAGAGAAATGCATTCAGCGAATTGTTGAGAGATTTGAATGGATGAAGAGGAAGAAGAAGTGGCGCCGGACCAAGCAACGAACCAGGAGAGAGGAGAGTGAGAAGGAGAACGAAGCTCGAGAGCGAGGATTGGTGGAAGAGGAGATGAGCCTCGTGTGGATTCAAGAGTTTGGATTAGAGGTAAGGGGAGAGATACGAAACAGTTGTCTATGTTTCCCACCGCCTCAACCGTGAACTCCATCGTTCCAGTTTCAGTTCAGTGAATTCACCACACACACACAGTATCACAATAATAATGAAATTATTATTGAAACTAAACTTCAAGGACAAGGATTTTATATGTTTATTCTTCTACAATTTATATGTATTTTAAACTCGTAACTATGAGTTGAATCACTCTGCTTAAAAAATGACTTATGAAATTCAATATTTTTAATGAATTATTATTATTTATTTATTTTGTTAAGTAGTTTATTGTCTAAAATTTCACATTTTTAAGATGAATAAGTGGAGAATTTGAATTTTAACCTCTTTTTGTCAGCTGAGCTATACTTGTGTCGACTTTTTAATTAGTTATTAAGTAGAATAAATTCATCCTCTCAACATTTGATTTATATAACTTCATTCATCCTCTCAACTTTTGATTTATATCCTCTAATGATAAATTTAATATCTACCTTTTTTGAATTTTTTTAAGGCTTAAATACACTTTTGACCCCCTATATTTGCCGTCATAGCAATTTTGACCCCCTAATTTTGTCATGTATAGGGAAATATGCTATTTTGACCCCTTATCTTTGCAAAAAAGTTGCGATTATGGCCCCTTTTTTAGGACACGTGGCAGCTTCTCAGCATAGTTGGGAAAATTAGGGGGTCAAAATTACATTGTTTTTGTTAGGGGGCCAAAATTGCTACGACGACAAACATAAGGGGGCAAAAGTTCATTTAAGCTTTTTTTTAATATATTACTTTTTTGGTATTAGTTTTGGTGAATTTAACATCTAACTTGTTATAAATAGGAGACATGCTTGATTGTTGACAAAGAGAAACAGTATTTGGAAAATGTTGACCGGTGTTCCGGGAGCACTGGTTAAGCATACTAAAAAGAAAATTATATAGTAGTTAATGCCTAAAAATTGTGTAATTAATTCATAAAAAAGTAAAAAAATAATTTCTTTTTATGGCAATAATTTCTTTTTTTAGTATGTTTATCCAGTGCCAGGGGGCACCGGTTAGCATGACCTATTTAATTTTTATTCTATATTTGAGTATTTTGGTTCCTTCTTTGAAGTTTAAATGCATATATGTGGCATCCCCACAATAGTGTCACGTCATAGGGACCATTTTCTTTCGTATTTCAGACGTTTTCGAACATTAAATATGGACATCTCTCGCAGTCATAATTTGAATCTAGGTTCATCACATTGTGGAAGAATAGTCTCTTCCATTAAAGTCATCATTCTTTGATATTTGTGGGTTCTTTTTATTATTTAAATAAATAAAGTGGACAATACGAACTTACGAAAAATATTGCATGGATAAATTTGGCCGATTCTAATTGTCGTGACAAGTAATAACTCAACACAAAATGATCCTTAATTTGATTGATTATTTGATCACTTTACAAAACATCAACCAATTGTAACATTAAGCATTTGTTTGGTATGAGAGAAATAGAGGAGTGAGAGATAGAGAAGAGAGAAAGAGAAGAGAAGTTGGAGATTTCTCTTGTTTGGCAAGAAGAGAAATTGAGAAGAGAGAAGAATAAATAGTGGGCCCCATACCTCTTTTGTTTCTCTTCAAAAGTGAGAAGAAAGAGGGAAGAAGACAAAAAAAGTCTATTATGTCATTGGTTTTTTAATTGATCATAAATTATAATGTTGTCTTATCAAAGATATTTTTGTCTTTTTAAAAATAATAACATTTCTTTCTCTTCTATTTCTCTCTTCTTTCTCTTATACCAAACAATACATCAAATCTTCTCTATTTCTCATCATTTTCTCTCTTCACAAACTCTCTCTTACCTATTTCTCTCTTTCCAACTTCTCTTCCGAACCAAACACACCCTAAGACTTTGTGTTAGCGAGTAGGGTTTTGGAGGCTAATGAAGAGAAGAGTTTATTTTTATTTTTTTAATTAAGGCACTAACATATTTTAACAAATGAATTAAATGTGATTAAAGCATTATATTATTATTTATAATGTTGTTCTTCCAAATTTAAAAAAAAAAATATCAAATATATAACTCTGCAAAACCTCCCCTTCAAAACTCTCAAAATTCAACTCAAAAACTATGCTCAAGTAAACAATCTCATGTTATATTGGAGGAGACCAACTGCTATAGAATCCTTTCACAGTCTTTCAATGAGCATCTTAGATTAAATTTTTTATTAAACATAGAAGAAAATAAACACAATAAAGTAGATAGCTTGCAGCCCAAGTAATTGTTAGAGGGCCTTTTAGTCTTTGTACTTTATCCTTCTTTAGTTAGTTGAGTTAGTTGCATAGCTTATGCTTGAACTCTGTATATAGTGATGTAACACTTTGATCAATCAATAAGAATTTTTCCCTCTTTTCTCTATTTGATAATATGGTATCAGTTTTACTCTCTCTCTCTCTCTCTCTCTCTCTCTCTCTCTCTCTCTCTCTCTCTCTCTCTCCTTGAGAAGAGTTTTTTACGATTCAGTTAGCTTCCGCCATTGATGTCAAGCTCAAGCTTTTTCACCTTCTTCGTTTTCGTTGATTTTTTTGCAGAATCTCCTTGATTCTTCTTCGTTTCTTCTCGATTCGGTCTCATTTTCACTTTGAGATCCTTCGTTCTTCTTCTTTCTCATCGTTTCGCGCGTTGTAATCGCCTTTTTCGATCGTACTCTATTTTTCCCCTTTTCACATTTCTTGCTTCATCTTCATCATGCCTCCTCGTCAAGCACCTGTTGCTCATCAACCAGCCACGAATTCTCCATTCTATGTGCATCCTAGTGAAAGTCCTAGTTCTGTGTTAGTTACACCTCCTCTTGATGGTTCTAACTACCTCACATGGCATTGTTCTATGAAACGTGCTTTAGGAGCAAAAAACAAACTTTCTTTCATTGCTGGATCTATTCCAATCCCTCCTATTGATGATTTGAACGGTAGTGCTTGGGATCGCTGTAACTACTTAATCCATTCTTGGATTTTGAACTCTGTTTCTCCACAAATTGCTCAAACCATCGTATTCCACGAGTACGCCATTGATGTCTGGATTAAGCTTCAAGAACGCTTCTCTAAGGTTGATAGAGTCAGAATCGCTTCTTTACGCACTGCTATCAACAACTTGAAACAAGGAACTAAGTATGTACTTGAATACTTCACTGAGTTGAAGTCTCTTTGGGAAGAGCTCAATTCCCATCGCCCAATGCCTATGTGTATCTGTCCTCATCCATGTCGTTGTGAATCTATGAGATCTGCTCGCAATTTTCGTTTGTAGGATTAGGTTATTCGGTTCTTGACTGGTTTGAATGATAATTTTGGAGTTGTAAAAACTCAGGTTTTGCTTATGGAACCTCTCCCTTCTATCAACAAAATTTATTCTCTAGATGTTCAGGAAGAAAGTAATAATTCTATTATGACTTAATTGCATGTTTTATCCTTTATGTTTATTTTAGTTTTCAAGTTGGTCCTTTATGTTTTAAAAGTTTCAAGTTGGTCCCTTACGTTTTAAAAGTTTCAAGTTGGTCCAAAACGTTATTCATGTTGTAATAAGTTAGTCCCTTCAATCACTTAACGTTTAAAGATTCAGGTTGACAATATGGGTGATGGAACTTAACTTATTTAGAAAATCAGTTTTAAAACATTTTTTTAATTTTTTTTTGTTTTATTAAACTCAATATCATGTCGCGAAAGGGACTAACTTATTCCAATGTGAGTAACGTTTTGGACCAACTTGAAACTTTTAAAACGTAAGGGACCAACTTGAAACTTTTAAAACGTAAGGGGCCAACTTGAAAACTAAAACAAACATAAGGGATCAAACGTGCAATTAAACCTTCTATTATTACTGCTTCTCCTTCTATTGAAGATTCCAACATTTTGGTGAATGCTTCTGAAGCAAGAAAACCATTTGGGCGTGAAAAACCTAATTTTGGTTCATATCCTCCCAAGAACAACTCCAAATACTGCACCTTTTGCCATAAGACAAATCACACTGTTGATTTCTGTTATAAAAAACATGGTTTCCCTAATGCTAACAAGGGATCTCCTTCCATTCATGCTGTGAATTCAGAGGTTGTTCCTGAATCTCAAAGTGTTGCTGTAGGTTCGCCAACTATTTCTCAAACTGGTTTGACTCAAGGTCAGTATGCTCATCTTGTTACTTTGCTCCAACAATCACCCTTCACTCCACCAACATCCAATACCACCTCAGTCACCACAAATCATGTCATTTCTGCACCCGCTTCATCTTCCACAAATGTTTTTGCTGGTATAAACACTACATTTTCTTGTTCCTTGCATGTTAAGTCACCTCACTGGCTTATAGATTCAGGTGCTAATGAGCACATTTGTTCATCTATAGCATTACTTCATTCATTTTACAAAATTAAACCTGTTCATGTCACTTTACCTAATGGCCAATCTGTTTTAGTTCATTATGCTGGTACTGTCTTCTTTTCTCCTTATTTTCATATCACTAATGTCTTATACTCCCCTCATTTTAAGGTCAATTTGATTTCTGTTTCTAAACTTCTTCAACTCAAGACTTATGATATACATTTTGTGAATGATATATGCACTATACAGGATGTGAAATCACAGAAGATGATTGGTTTGGGTGATCTCTGTGACGGACTCTATAGATTGAGAATGCCTCCTCCTTCACATTCTAGTCATTTTTCTGATAACATTACTACCTTTCCTTGTAATAAAGTTTCTACTCAGTCATGCAATTATGTTTCTTGTACTTCCAATATTCATATACCTTCCACTGCACCGTGGCACTTTAGATTGGGTCATTTGTCCAATTAAAGACTGTCTCAGATGCATCAATTGTATCTCACTATTCATGTTGATAATAAATCCACTTGTTATGTCACTTTGCTTAACAAAAGAAATTACCCTATACTTTGAGTTCCTCTATTGCTTCATCTAAATTTGAGTTACTTCATTTTGATATTTGGGTCCCATTGCTAAAGTTTCTATACATGGTCGTAGATATTTTCTTACTATTGTTGATGACCATAGTAAATTTTTATGGACCATATTGCTCAAAAATAAATCTGATGTTCCATCACATATTCAAAATTTTATTCAACTCATTCAAAATCAACACAATGTCACACCAAAAATCATCAGGTCAGACAATGGACCTAAATTTCTTTTATCTGAATTTTATGCTTCTCATGGAATCGTTCATCAAAATTCTTGTGTTGAGACTCCTCAACGGAATGGTAGAGTTGAGAGGAAGCATCAACACATTTTAAATGTTGCTAGAGCTCTTCTTTTCTAGTCCAAACTTCCCAATTTCTTTTGGTCTTATGTTGTCTTACATGCTGTGTTTCTCATCAATAGAGTCCCTACTCCTGTTCTCAACAATCAATCACCTTATCATGTTTTATACAACACTTTACCTGACATTAACTCATTCAAAGTTTTTGGTTGTCTTTGTTATGCTTCCACTCTTCAAGCTCATAGAACTAAGTTACAGTCTAGAGCAAGAAAGTCTGTTTTCTTAGGATACAAGTCAGGATATAAAGGGTTTGTTTTATGATTTAAACACCAAAGAAATCTTCATTTCTAGAAATGTCACTTTTCATGAGTCTATTTTGCCTTACATTTCACCTCCTACTCAATCTTCATCAAACTGGCAATATTTCACTCCTTCCCACAATCAAACACATTTTGTTGATGAACCTGTTTCTCCTCCACTGCCTATAACTACTCCTCCTAACCCTCCACCTATTAGAACATCCTCTATAACTAAACATAAACCTGCTTACTTGCAAGATTTTATTTGTCCATCTTCTTCTAATAAACAAACTCATCATTTAACTAGTAAATATCCCATTTATGCTTATCATTCTTATGCCAATTTATCTAACTCTCATTCTTTCTTTTCTTTGTCTATTACCACTCACATTGAACCTAAAACCTACATTGAGGCCATTAAACATGATTGTTGGAAGCAAGATATGAAAGATGAAATTACTGCTCTTGAACAAACTGGTACTTGGCAAATAGTTGATCTCCCTCCAGCAGTCAAACCTATAGAGTGCATATGGATCTTCAAAATAAAACACAATGTTGTTGGATCCATAGAGAGATACAAAGCAAGATTAGTGGCCAAAGGATACAATTAGATTGAGGGTTTGGATTATTTTGACACATACTCTCCTGTAGCTAAACTCACCACAGTTAGATTCATCATTGCTTTAGCTTCTATTAACAACTGGCATTTACATCAGCTTGATGTAGATAATGCATTCTTGCATGGAGAGTTACAAGAAGATGTTTACATGACCATACCTCCTGGTGTCCCTCATGCTCATTCCAATTAAGTTTGCAAACTCACTAAGTCTTTGTATGGTCTCAAACAGGCTAGTATGAAGTGGTATGAGAAGTTGACCACTATTCTTCTATCCAATGGTTACAAACAAGCAGCTTCTGATGCTTCTTTATTCACCAAAAGCACTCATTCCTCTTTCAATGTATTACTGGTGTATGTTGATGATGTTATTTTGGCTGGCAACACTCTTTCTGAGTTCACTTTAATTAAAGGTGTTCTTCATAATGCCTTCAAAATCAAGGATATTGGCCAACTCAAATATTTTTTGGGACTTGAAGTTGCTCATTCTAAATCTGGCATCTCCTTATGTCAGAGAAAATACTGTCTTGACTTATTAGAAGATTCAGGCCTTCTTGGTTCTAAGCCATTGTCCACTCCCTCTCATCCTTCTATTAAGTTACACAATGACTCATCATCTTCATTTCCTGATATATCAGCATATAGAAGATTGATTGGAAGATTGTTATACCTTAATACAACTAGACCTGGCATCACATATATCACACAACAACTCAGTCAGTTCCTTAGTAACCCCACTCAAACTCATCACAATGCAGCTATGAGAGTTTTGAGATACCTTAAAGGTTGTCCTGGTAAAGGTTTATTCTTTCCAAGAAACTCATCACTTCAAATCAAAGGGTACACTGATGCTGACTGGGCTGGATGCAAAGACACTAGAAGATCCATATCTGGTCAATGTTTTTTTCTTGGTCACTCTTTTGTTTCATGGAGAACCAAGAAGCAACTTATTGTTTCCAGGTCTTCCTCTGAAACTGAATACAGGGCACTTGCTTCTGCATCCTGTGAACTGCAATGGCTCATATATCTTCTCAGAGACTTATAGGCCAAATGCATCAAGCCACCTGTTCTCTATTGTGATAACCAGAGTGCCATCTACATAGCTGTCAATCCAGTCTTCCATGAACGCACCAAACATCTTGAGATTGACTGTCACATAGTCAGGGAAAAATTGCAAGCTGGCTTGTTCAAACTACTGCCTATTTCTTCTAAAGATCAAGTGGCAGATTTTATCACCAAATCATTGCTTCCTCAACCTTTTAATCTCCTTCTCTCCAAGTTGGGGTTGCTAGATATATACCAACCTCCAACTTGTGGGGGGATATTAAACATAGAAGAAAATAAAAACAATAAAGTAGATAGCTTGCAGCCCAAGTAATTGTTAGAGGGCATTTTAATCTTTGTACTTTATCCTTCTTTAGTTAGTTGAGTTAGTTACATAGCTTATGCTTGAACTCTATATATAGTGATGTAACACTTTGATCAATCAATAAGAATTTTTCCCTCTTTTCTCTATTTGATAATAACTTTCAACTGATATAGGCCATATGTCACGATCCAACAAAATCAACCTCACTTGATTAGATTTAGAACTTAATAGAGATAATTCCTTACCAAGCTTTGAGTCATGAGAGAAGACTACATATTATTTCAATCTTCCAAATTTCGTAGGCAGCAATATCAAAGATGTGTCAATCTTCAAACACTCATGTAAGCCAAGGCTAAAGAATATGCTCCAAATGTCTTGAGTAATATGATCATTCAATTAAAAGGTCCTCTTCAGCAGGCTGGTTACCCCTGCTATGCAGAACTTCACAGGTAAATAAATCTCAGTGAAATTTCCATCAGAGGTTGAATTCCAGTATGGAATATCTATCCGGCTTAATATCTATCTGGCTTGGAGTTGGAGTATTTATGGTAGCTATCCGCTACGTTGTACATGGGGACGGGTTCCAATTTTTATATTCATATTGCGACTGAGCTAAATGATTTATACAATTAAAATTGCAGTGGCATTATAGTAGTAGCCCAAGTCAGACGTGACAGTTTGAATTTAATTGTCAACAGAAGGGAAAAAAGAAGTATATTACACATTGAACTTTTATTCATGAGGAAAGGAGGGCATAAAGTTAAAATTCTAATTATATTACAACTATAAAGTATGAAGTATAAAGACCGAAAACAACAACAAAATCCAAGCGAGAAATATGTTAAAAACAAGTTGATAAAAATAAATCAACTGATCCAAACCAAACTAAACAGAGTAAGACTGTTTAATTGCGTGGAAAAATACAACTTCTATTTATATTGACAAGGTGATAGTGAGTGGCTATACCATAGTATCCAACTAATTAAACATTCCTTTTTAATTAGAAGAACTAAACCACATCCCTGCCATTCACTATGTCTCACTGATCTGATAGGTCACCATGTTCTCTTTCCATTGCTTCTGGTCCAGATGTTTTTCATAGAATACGACTTCTTTGTTCGATGTAACAAACAAAGCAGAGGAACTCCTAGTACCACAAGGCCCCTAAGCACAAGCAAGTTTTTAGCTGGTGTTAAATACAAAACCAAGGCTAAGCTTATATATGCAAACAAGTGGAACGTGTTAGTTAGTTAGTTAATTACCGAGGGAAGTTGTGCGTCGACAAATATCGAACTCAAGGGAAATTCAAATCCTGGAGGACGAATCCCTGGTAGCAAGCACTCTTTATCATCTTTAACTGTGTTTGTCATTAGTTTCTCAACCATTTCTTTTATTGGAAATTCACCGTCACCATACTGATCAATAAGCTCTTTGAAATTATGGTGCAACCGTTCAGCCTTAATGAAAAAGGTATGGAGTAGTGTCAATTCAGGTGGTGTAAATTAATTTTCATACAAGAATCAATTATTAGTAACTGTGTGTGTACCTTTGGCCAATGAGTGTCCAATGATGCATTAGTCAAGACGTGAATTCCAGGGGTAACAGAAAGATGACCGTGATTTGGTCTATTGAAGACATAAACCATGGTGGAGGTGCAAATATCAGCTAATACAAGGTTGAATCCGTTATATAGATGAGCCTCTTTGAGCACTTCCTCTGCAAACTCCTGGGGACTCTTATTGCTCTGTTACCAGCAACATATAAGCCATTAATGAATGTAATGTTGCGTGATGTTAGGTACCAAATAAACACACGATTGAAATTGAAATAACGAAGATAAACATCCACACTTATGTCTTGAAAGTAGTGCTTCATTTACTACTTAGCCTCTAAAATATAAGTAAATAATAAGTTATGTTTTATAATTAGTCCAACATTTTGTCAAATTTGTCATGTTAGTTCTCAGTGCTTTGTAAATGTTAACAAAGAATCAGAGATTAACATGCCAAATTTCATTCTTTGACAAATTGTTAGGGACTATTTATAAAAGAGTAAATCGTCAGTTTTGCTCCCTAAATGTGTGAAGTGGTATTATTGTATTGATCATGTTGTTACAACCTAGTGGTTGGCTGTGAGGTTGTATTATGCGGGTGTCTGGGTTCGATCCCTTCCCACTCCCCGTGTGGCCACTAGGACACTCATCTATGGAGAAAAAATAAATATCACTATTAGTATTGTATTCTTATTGTGCTTCGCAGACTTACAAGCTTCTATTAGTATCATAGGATTAGTATGAGAGGGAATGATAGTTAAATTTGGAGATATGTTTGTTCAACAAATGTGAGAAACAGATTGAGTACATGATTTGACCTGAAGAAAACGAACTGGAAGGTCCCCTCTAGTTTTAGGAAGTAGCATGTCATGGAGTTCTCTGAAATTGGTGAGAAAAGCCACCCTACCATCTTTGGTGGAAGCCAACCAAGTACCACCACATAGCTCATCCCTACCGCCTAAGATTGTATCGCCATCCCACCATGCCAACGGTGATGTAGGCCTTTGTCATATTCAACATCAGAGACAAGAGTCAAACAGTATAAATAAACCATCTATTTGAAGGAAATAAGGGAAAGAAGTAAAAGTGATTACTACCGAGAATGATATTCGTCTCTGTTGAATAAGAGGAGGAGGGGGTATTTGGGATGAGCTTGCCAAATGAACACTGTTATACACATAGCTTGATTGATTGATTCCAGTCAGTGCCTCCTGATAAGTTGTTTCAGCGACCCATTATAGTTTGGAAAGGGCATGTAGCAGTGTAACCATGTTAAGGTTCTGAATAAACTGTTAATTTAGTAGATCTGGTATAAAAGTCTCTTTGATCAAAATCAAAATAGTATAAAATTCTCTCAACTTGCTTAATAAAGTATATAAAACTAATAGGGATTGATAACATGCGCCAACCTATTTTCTAAAAGGAGTACAAAACATTAGCAGTTATGACTAAGCCATTGTTCGAAGGATTCTGGTTTACAGATCCAATGAACCTTGATTCGAACTTGGTAGAAATGATTCCTTTCCAAACTTTGTGTAAGCAATACCGAAGATTGTACCAATGTCCATACCACTGGTCAATGTCATTTGCAGATATTTTTCAATCAGTCACTCATGTAAGCCAAGGCTAAAGAATAGTCAAGTGTCTTGATTAATATGATCATTCAATTAAAAGGTCCTCTTTGACAGGCAGGTTATCCTTGCCATGCACAACATCATAGGTAAAGTGAAATTTCCATCAGAGGTTGAATTCCACAAGGGGGAAATCTATCTTACCCAGAGTTGGAGGATTATGGCAACTATTCAGAACGTTGTACATGGTTGCAAAGGGCTCTCCTATTTCGTATTTTGCGATAACTAGGCAAAATGGTTGATTAAAATTGTAGAGTGGCATTAAAATAGTAACCTAAATTAGGTGAGACAATCTGAATTTAATTGTTAACAGAAGATAAAACAAGTGCAGTTATACGTTGAAATTTTATAGATAAGGAGTGCACCATGCTAAAATTTTACTTATATTACATTATAAATAGCAAGCCGGCCCCAAGATGAGCATGTGCTCATTCTGAAAACTAGTCCAGGATGCAGGTATCACTATATTGACATGACCACTTTATTCATATTGACAAGAGCTAGGGAGTGGCTAAACCAAAGTATCCAACTAATTAAACATTTTTCTTTTTGCAGTAGAATTAAACACGTCCATGCTAGTATGCTGCTATGTCTCATTGATCTGATAAGTCACCATGTTCTCTTTCCATTGCTTCTGATCCAGATGTTTCTCATAGAATGTGACTTCTTTTCTTGATGTAACAAACAAAGCAGAGGTGCTCCTAGTACCATATGGCCCCTAAGCACAAGCAAATTTTCAGCCAGTGTCAAATGTAAAATCCAGGTTACGCTTAAGCATGCAAAAAAGTGGAATGTGTTAATTAGTTACCACCGAAGGAAATTGAGTGTCGACAAATATCGAACTCAAGGGAAATTCAAATTCTGGAGGACGAATCCCCGGTAGCAAGCACTCTTCATCATCTTTAACCGTATTTGTCATTAGTTTCTCAACCATTTCTTTTATTGGAAATTCACCGTCACCATACTGATCAACAAGCTCTTTGAAATTACGACGCAACCGTTCAGCCTTAATGAAAAATGTACTTAGTAGTGTCAAAATTCAGGTGGTGTATATTAATTTGCATACAAGAATCAATTATTACTAACAGTGTGTATACCTTTGGCCAAGGAGCATCCAAAGATGAATTAGTCAAGACGTGAATTCCAGGGGTAACAGAAAGATAACCGTGATTTGGTCTATTGAAGACATAAACCATTGTGGAGGTGCAAATATCAACTAATACAAGGTTGAATCCGTTGTATAGATGAGCCTCTTTTAGCACTTCCTCCGCAAACTCCTCGGGACTCTTATTGCTCTGTTGCCAACAACATATAAACCATTAACGAATCCGACCAAAGATAGCAGAAGACTAAACTAATGACAAACAGATGGAGTGCATGAAATGACCTGAAGAAAACGAAGTGGAAGATCGCCTCTAGTGTTGGGATGTGGAATGTTCTGGAGTTCTCTAAAATTGGTGAGAAAAGCTAACCTACCATCTTTGGAAGAGGCCAACCACGTGCCACCGCAGAGTGTATCTCTACCGCCTAAGATTGTTTCGCCGTCCCACCATGCCAAAGGTTCTGTAGGCCTTTGTCATATTCAAAAGAGAGAGTAAAACAATTAATAAAGTGTTTGCGTGAAAAAGGAAAATATGTAAGTGATTAGTGATTAGTACCGAGAATGAAATTCGTCTCTGTTGAGTAAGAGGAGGAGAGGGTATTTTGGATGAGATTGCCACATGAACACCGTGATACACATAGCTGAGCTTGATTGTTTCACCGCCCCCACCGTCGTTTTTAGTTTCCAAAAGCCTTGTAATAGTGTAACATTGTTAAGGTTGTCGATAAACTACTATTAATATAAGTGTACAATCACTTTAATCTTCACTTGTTTATTATTGAGTTTTGTTATTTCGACCACTATTTGATTGACACAAAAAATATATTGACAAGTAAAAATATAATGTAAATATTAAAAAGTTATCACAAAAATTGTTAAAAAATAGTTATAGAAATATCATTTCTCTTAGATGAAGCGTCAATGTGAATAACCTGGTAAAAAAAATGGATCTCAATTAAGATAACAAGATGTGTATATTTTACCGAACAATAAAATGAGGGTTAGAATGAATGTTGAAAAAAGAATGTTTTCGACCCTCTTGATCAAAATCTATAAAATTCATCTAAGAGAGTTTTGACTACATAACTTGGAGAGCTAATCATGTATAATCCGAAGAACAAATGTAGCTATTATTAGCACAATAGATTTTTATTTTCAAATAAATAATCAACTCAATAGATTTTTTTTTTTTGGGGAAATCAACTCAATAGATTAATCTCTCTATTTGTGTGAAGGGGATACGAGATTTACACCTAAAAAATTTCTCTCAACTTGGTCACGAAAAATACATATAAAAGAATAATAGTTGTTTATTTACAAAATTCTACATATTTACAAAGTTATTTACTTACTTAAATAAAAAGGTTAAATATGTGTTTATTTTCTATAAATATACAAACTTTTTGTGTTTAGTCCTTCTAAAAAATTTCTTTGACTTTTAATCCCTCAAAAGATTTCTATTTTGATTTTTGGTCCCTCATTTAAAGTAAACTCATATGTAGAATTCATATTTTGAATAAAAATTAGCAGAAAAATTTATAATATTATAAGAATCTCTCAAAAAAATAAATAGAATTTTTTAACAAAACAGGGATTAAAAATGAATTTTTATATTTTTGGAGGTTAATTTTAATTCATGTTTTGTTAAAAAAAATATTTTTTTTGGAGAGATTTTTACAATATTCTACATATTTCTACACAATTTTATTAAAAAATACATGAGTTGACTTAAAAATAGAGACCAAATGTGGTGATTGAAAATTTTATTAGGGCTAAACATCGAACAAAATTTTTAGAGGGATTAAAACGAAAATTTGATATATTTATAGGGACCAAAACATATTTAATCCTAAATAAAAATAACACGTCTCAAAAATAAAAAGAAAAATAGTTATTTTGGCCCTTGAATGTTTAACGAATAACTTTATTAGTCCTTCAATGTATCAAAATTTCAAAATAATATGTGATTGTACATTATGTTAATCAAAATAGTCATTTATGTTTAAAAATTTCATTAATATTATTTCAATCTACTTATTTACTGACACAAGTATTTACTTACCGTCATATCAATCTATATATAAAAAGATCTAATATAGTATTAACGGACTATTTCAATTTCATAGACTATTTTGATTAATAAAGTACGTAATTAAAGATTATTTTAGAATTTCTATATTATTATAACTAATGTTTTCTTTTAGGGAAACTACTTGTTGTACTACCTCAATTTTGTCGGGATGAATTTTAAAAAATAAGTAAGATATGTAGCTAATTTATTTTGGTAATATTGGAGTTCCAATTAGATGTGATATTGACCAACTAAAATGACAAAAAAAAAGTTTCTCTCTTTGCAACCTTTTCTCAAAAACAGCTTTTAAACGTTATCCAATGGTAATATGGATGTATCCTTGAGGTTCACTCCATCCTTCACCTGACATGCATGAAAAACTGGAAAATAACATTCGAAATCAGATCCAAATGTTATCCAATGGTAACATGAATGTATCCTTGAAGCCTATAAATATTAGAATCTGAATTAGAGGAGAGATCTTTCTCTAAGTTACTAACAGAAAAATTAGAATCACACATAAACATTGCTTGGAGAAATTTAAGTTAGGAAAAGAAGGATCAGAAGAGTCTTCTACTGGTATTGTTTCCACCCTTTTTATCACTTCTCTTTTCAATTTATTTTGCTTTTGTTTAGGTTATATAATAGGAAAGAAGAACAGAATCATAAAGGCATAGGAGAGAAAGAAATAGGAAAAAAAATGTAGAAAATCAGTGTTTATCTTCCAATCAATCTATGTTTTCGTTTCATCATTGTTCTAAGTAAACCAAAAAAAAAAAAAAGCCCG
>Ga0228710_1002159_pt1 | contig 30758 bp, 17 predicted proteins | sample MedpolnodulmetaG_FD_177995 | JGI IMG/M metagenome (GOLD analysis project Ga0228710, IMG submission 177995) | Root nodule microbial communities from Medicago polymorpha collected in Santa Monica, California, United States - pink nodules | ecosystem: Host-associated > Plants > Roots > Nodule...
AAGACATCTTTCAAAAAAAAAAAAAAGGTATCAACACATAGACTGTAAAAATAAAAGTATCAACACATGGGATCAGATCAGTCAAAGAAAACTATCAACACATAACGACAAATTTTCAAATGCTTTCTATTGGAGTCGTCAAAGTAAAACAAGACAAGACCTAAAATAATAAAGTAAAATAAAACGAATACACAAAAGTACAAGAGCCACTCCAAATCTCTATTACAATATTAATTCTCATATTTTTATATACACAGATTAATGGACTTAGATTGCCTCTTGCAACTGTTTCACACGGTTACACGCAATAAATGATTAAATGGTTCAGATTGGTTTGATCAATTTTCATATAGTTTGATCTGAGCCATCGATCAGAGATCGGACAATCGAGATCTATTACAGCAGGACGCTGTAATAGCACCAACTCTCTTTCTAGGATTAACAATAACTATAAAAAGTTGACACACATAATTAAAGGAGTTAGAGTTCGTACTCGGATCTAAATGTCTAGTATATTAATATCGATTTTGACATTTTTGTAAATTAGGGATAGAACTTGTGAACCGTTCTTATATATTTTGGATACAAGTTAAATGACAATTCCACGAGTTCAATTTTCTTTTACTCTCATTGTTAAATTTAAAAGTTAGGGAGGTAATGGTAATAACCCTCGACAATTCCTTTTCTTCAAACGATTACGATGAGAATGAAACCTTGTTCGAGAGGATGTAGAAAACATAACGTTTGGACAACAATATAATCCAAATTTTGTTACTAATATTCCTTTAGCATCAAGTACATGTCTTACAGCCAACCTAATGTCATTGCGATGAATACATTGAGACAAAGAAACGATGATAAATAATTATTTGTTTCCTTAGATGACACACAACCTAGTGTCGTTGGATTGCCACAACATTCTTGGAAAGTGTTAAACAACATATTGATGATACAAATCATGATATGCTGAATATGTTTTGTTGTTTATTGCCTTTGAAATCTCGTTCGAATAAGATTTTGAATGTTTAGCCATTTTCCCTTCCGCATGGCCAGTGGAACACGTGTCAAGTAGGCGTCTTTTAGTGGCTTTTTAGGTATTATGTTTCTGCCTTGTGTGCCCAGCAGATGCTCATGTGTGCTAGGTGGATCATGAACAATCATACGCATGCTAGGTAGACAGGTACACGTGCTAGGCGAATAACTCAGGATATGGACCTCTCTTTAAGCTTTTCTTTCATTTTTCTTGTGCGATCTTGAGAGATCAAAAGAGCTAACTTTTAGAAAACATAATGGATAATTGTTAAGTGCTTTTAGATGAGATTTTGGGTTGGGAAACATTTTTCAAACATCTTGTTTAGTGAGATTTGATTAAAGGAAAGATTTAAACTTTCTTTCTTGTTTTCTCTTAAGATCTCTATGTGAGTTTAACTGACTTGGTAAATGGATATAAATTAGGGTTTTTTTTGTGCGCTCTTGGATATAATTTCTTGTAACCTCTTTGTATCATTCATTTCCTAGTAGATTAGAGAGTTGTTAACTCCCCAAATGTAGGTCATATTGAGCCAAAATTGGGTAAACAAACATTGTTAAGTTGTTCCTTTACTATCTTATCTTTGTTCTTTGAGTGTGCTTGTGGATTTGATTTTCTTTGTTATTAGGTTAGTTGTTATTGTTGTTGTTGTTGTTGCTACTACTACTACTTAAGATTGTTTTGGATTTGGTTGTCATTGACAGTTGTTCCACACATCTAAGTTTTATTTGTATAATTTGAGTAAGAATTCACAACAGTTGGTGTCCGCCATAAGACAAAGGGATAATCCGTTCAGGTCATCATCATGGGTTCCAAGTGGGATATCGAAAAGTTTATTGAAAGCAAAGATTTTGGGGTGTGGAAGGTAAACATGCAATCAATTTTGACGCAACAAAATTATGTTTAAGCATTGAAAGGTATGATGTCAACAAAATTGGCACATGCAAAGAAGATTGAGATAATAGACAAGGAAAATAATGTTATTGTTTTATGTTTTGGAGATAAGGTTTTAAGGGATGTCACAAAGTAAAAAAAATATGTGGTGTCAAAGTGGTTTAAAGTAGAATCATTACATATAACCAAGTCCTTAGCTCATACACAATTTTTGAAGCAATAACTTTGCTTATTTACTATGATGGTGGAGTATAATCTCATTGTGGAACAATGGACAAAATTTAACAAGATACTATATGACTTGGTAACATTAAAGTGAACATTAAAGATGAGAACAAAGCCTTGCTTTTTCTACGTTTAATACCTAGATCTTTTGAACACGTCAAGAATACAATCCTTTATGAAAATGAAGACACTAATACTTTGGAGGAGTTCCAAGTGGCTTTGAGAATCAAGAGGTCAACCAAGTCCAGGGATATGAAGGTTGATGATAATGGTTAATGCTTGAATGTTTTAGAAGGAAGTAGTGATGATAAAGGTAAGTGCAAGAGCAAGTCTAGGTCTAAATAAGGGTCAGAGGGATTTGACATAACTTAAAATGCTTCATTTAACATAAGACCGATCATTTCAAGAGGGATTGTTATGGGAAAAGAGGTAATGGTAGCTCTTATGTTCAAATTGCAGTTGCCTCGGGTGGTGAAGGTTACAAGAGTGACAGTGCACTAGTGGTTACAAGTTAGGAATTAGAGAAGAGTCTAGTCTAAGATGAATTTAATTTCTAAAAGCATGTTTGACGATTTCGATTATGGAACCATAATTGAACATAACATGTTAAAACTTTCACATGGGGAATTAGTAATTGATAAAGGTTCTAAGATGTGTAGTTTATACATTTTAAAAGGTTTTGTGGCATTTAAGGTTAGGGCTTGTTAGTGAGAGGGGTTTAGCTTAACTAGCTAAACAATATTTTCTAAGAAATGATAAATTGGGAAAGCTATGATTTTGTGATAATTACATACTAGGCAAATAACATTTGATTAAGTTTAGGAACAACATGCATCATTTTTGTAAGCCCTTTGAGTATGTTCATTGAGATCCTTGGGTCTATCTAAAACACCTACTCATGGCATAAGTTTCTATTTTCTTACCATAAGTGATGATAATTCTAGAAGAGTATGAGTTTGTATTTTAAAATATAAAAGTGTCACAATGGTCTGGAATTTTTTCAGAGCAGTTTAATGAGTTTTGCATTTTTTTTTATCAAGGGGCCTACTAATGTACCAAGAACACCGCAACAAAATGACCTAGTTGAACACATGAATATGAGCAAGTGATGCTCTTGCATTCGAGAGTTGGGTTACGCAAGAGTTTTTGGGGGCGAAGATGTTCGTATGGCAGTCTATTTGATCAACAAATGTCCATCAACAATATTAGAATTTAAGACACCTACGAAGGTATGAAGTGGGGAAACATTGAACGTTTACTGAGCTTTGATGCATACATATATCAAGCAAGACAAGCTTGATGCTAGGATTGTGAAATGTGTCTTCTTTCGTTATCTGGAAGGTTTGTAGGATTACAAATTGTGAAAGATGGAACCTACTGGAGGATAAAAAAATCATAATAAGATGGGATGCTACATTTAATGAGACCCGCATATGGATGAACTGAAAAATACTTTTAGAAATAAGTGTGGAGAAAACTCGGTTTGAGGTGGATATTTTCACTAGTTAGACAAGAGAAGATAAGGGGGATGAGACCATGTTGTTGTTGCTACTTGAGATTATTCTAAATTTGGTTGAAGTTGACCCTTATTCCACACATCTAAGTTTATTGCTAGGATTTGGGTTCGATTCACAAAATATTTGCCCAACAAATGATGGTAGTTATTGAGTCAGTGGTACAAAATCCGTCTCTTTGATAAGACATAAATTTGAGTTTATAACTTATTTTTATGAGCTTATAACAATTTATGATAAGGTAATTAAGTAGTTTATAGTTTATTACTTTTTTATCTCAACTTTACTAGTGTAATCTTAATTGAAAAAAATAAATATTAATTAAATGCATATCAGTTATAAAGTACTTATAAGTCATACAGTATGTTATAACTTATAACTATAAGCAAGCTTATCAGATTTCTGTTATTTTTTAACAAAAAATTGGCCATTCTCCATAAACTTCAACTTTTCTCCAGTACAATGGTGTTTGTGGATGCTTAAATTTTCAGAGAATTACTTACGTTTTAGTATATTTTTTTTTTATGAATTTAGTATTTGGTTAGTATTAAATGCCTCTAGATTAAAGTTAAAGTTTTTACTAGATCCCACCACATTCCTTTTTTTTTTATATATAAAAAAACCATCGTTATTATACGTAAAATGAATTTCGCCCATTTTTGTAACAAGATTAAAGTGATCATTCATCTATATTGTTTCCTTGAAAAAGTTGGTAAATTATAAATAATAGACGTAGAAATTAATAAACAAAAGCACTTATGATACCGTAGTAGTATGATACAAAAACCAGATCTACAGACTAAGCCTCAAACTCCTCCTTCTATTAAAAAAGCAAAAAAGAGTATGATTCTTCAGCCTCAGATTCTCTTCTCTACCTCCTAACTTTATTATTTTTCTTTTCACATGATAGAAAATACCATAAAAGATTCTAACTCATATCTAGACCCTTCGATTCAAAAAAAGAAAGAGAAAATTCTACTCAGCATCGCTTCATCGGAAAATTTACACCACCGTGCTCTGTTTCCTCTGCCTCCGGTAGCCACCACACTTTCTACATCATTGCTTCACCTCCACTCACTATCCAAGGATGCGCTAAGGCTTGTTCAGCAGAAAATCTTCTAGAATCATCTCTACACATCATTTTCCTCAACAGATCCTTAGCAGAAGAAGAAACAGAACGGAAGACTCTAGAAGGAAACCTGAGATTCGCTCTAATAACTGCTTCAAAAATCTCAGCCGTAGAATCACCATAAAACGGAGGCATCCCGCTCAACATTATGTACAAAAGCACACCACAGCTCCACACATCAACTTTCTCTGTATAATCTCTTCCTAAAAGAACCTCCGGTGCCACGTAATACGGTGTTCCGACGACTCCACTCATTTTCTCGCCGTCTCCGAACCATTCCGCGGAACCGAAATCAGCTAATTTGAGATTATCTTCAGAATCGAAGAGAATGTTATCCGGCTTGATATCGCGATGAGCGACACCGAGACGGTGGCAGTGAACAACAGCTTCGAGAAGCTTTTTGATAATCGCAGCGGCTTGTTGTTCCGTTAAAGGATTATCGACGATACGGTCGAGGAGAGTGTGAGGTTGACAAAGCTCCAAGACGATGGATAAGAAATCGTCGTTTTCAAAAACGTCGAAGATTTGAAGGATGTTAGGGTGAGGTGAAAGAAGAGAGAGGAATTTTGGTTCGTTTTGGAGACACTCACGATCAGTGGAATCGGCGAGAAGAGATTTGTCGATGACTTTGACGGCGGTTGGGACGGCGGAGTCAGGGTGGTAGCACCGGAAAATGGTACCGAAACGGCCACGACCGATCTCCTCGCTGAGTTGGTACTTAGTTTTTAGGGTTTCGCACATCTCAACAATTTTTTTCTTGGATTTTGATTATTGAGTTTCTTAGTTTTTTTTGTGTTAGGTTAGGGTTATTTATAGAAAGAGAAAATAACTGTGAAGAGTGTGAGAGGGTGAAAGTGTGGAATGTGCTATTGGCATATTAGAAAAGGGAATATTCTTTCGGTGGATAGTATCATTCAAAACAAACTACGTTACGGGAGGGTTTATTCTGTTTATAGTTTGCTTATCAAATAAACTAACTACCGTTACGTCCGTTTTATTGGTTTTTATTTAATTTTCTAAGGGTTTATCCTGTGAATATTATATTTTATAAATGTGGAAGGAATAAAAAAAAAACAGAAAGAGGGAGATTTTATGCAGAAAAAAAGGTTAGAAAATTTGGAACAAGTGAACAACAACAAACAAAATTTCTTTCCCTAAAAAAAAACAAATTTCTTCTTTAAAAAAACCCAGATTCCTATTAAAATTAATTTGACTGATTGATTAAAAGTTAGTGAATTCTAGAAATAAAAAGTAAATAACAAATAAAGCAATATAAGTTAGTAAAAAAAGCAATATTTTTTATGAAACAAATACTTTATCTGTTGTCAATTATAAACAAATTTGACTTTTTAGATTCATTCAGCTAATGATGTATGTGATTTATATTATGGGTCACATACATCACTAATTGGATGAACCAAAAAGTTAAATTTGCTTATATTTGGTAATGGTGGGAGTAATGAAATGTAAGTTATTTTTTTAAAATAATGGAGTATAAATATAAATTTATTTCTAAAAAAATTATAAATATGTCCTTTGATGCATTAAAATTGATCGATATTTTTAAATACGTAAGTAAAGTTCCCCTAAATTTTTTATCGATAAGTAAGATATCGATCAATTTTAGTTGTATTTCTAAAATTATAGATATGTTCTTTCTAAAATATTTTTAATTAATACTTAACTATCAGATCCAAAATCTTTGCTCTAAAAAAAAGATCTTGAATCTTTTAGAATTAATCATAAACCTATTGTATTTTTATTAGGGGGAACCAAAACTACAATCAAGCCTAATTGAAATAATAACAAATTCAGCCTAAAATCTTTTATTCCTTTTGCATATTGTTATATATCATAGATATACATGTCTATATGACTTCAAATTGTAACAAGCCATGTTTTTTTTTAGGAAAACAAATCATATTTATCTTTTTCAATTACACCAACAATATAACAAGTATAAGATAAACTATTATCATTTTCAATACCACTAACAATATAATTTTTTCATAAGAAAATTGTTCAAATGTATAATTGAAATAAGAAAAAAATTCGGCATAAAATTTATTGCTTTTTTATTATCACCAACAAACACATACCTCTAAAAATACAAATACATAGATAAGCTCCTCTAGAAAAATATATAAATAAGCTTTTCCTTCACAAAAAACCTCTGAAAATAATTACTAAATTATCTTATTTGAAAATCAATTTAATTTTACACTTAAACAAATTGGTTCTAATTATGCTAACAAATCTTATTTAACTAGATTGGACAAACACTTTTAAACCCAACATCACGTTTCACGTTTCTACCAAAAAAACCCAACATCACGGCAAAGAATTCTTTTCTTTTGATAATGTCACAGCCAAGAAGCTTACCAACTCAGTCAACTTCTAAATAGAATAATATCTTCTTTCTTCAGAACGCTATAACCGTATTATATCAATATTTTCCCTCAAAAGTCATGAAATTCTATTTAGCCATTAAATTTGATAAGTTGCATTCTTCTTCCCTGAATTTAGGATCTAGTTGTTGAATTTTTTAAATATAAGCTATAATCATATTCGATAATTTATAAGTTTTTATTTTTATTTTTAAATAAGCATGCATAACTACAAGATTGCTACTGCTCATTCATTCACTCTTTCATTTTCCTTTTCAAAAGAAGGAGAATTATTTTTTATGCCTTTTCTTGACAGCTCAAAATGGAAAGACACTATGCTTAAAAATAGAATACACAAGGAAAACCAAGCAATCAAATTTCTTTGGCAATCCGGAATTCGCTATAAGAATGGCAAGGAGCACCCGTGTTTGTAAAGGAAACCATTGTATAACACATAAATATTTGGTGTGCATTTGACATCATCAGAGAGACCGAAATTGATTTTAAACGTGTAGAATTGAATTGTAAATGTTTGTTTGCTCTAGAATAAAATTGAGTTTGACTCAATAGTTGATACCGTTTGAAGTTAGAAATTTGAGTCTTTATTCTATAATTGATTTTAACACTTAAATTTATTATTCAATTCATTTTTACATAAAAATATTCAAACACAAATCATTTTATCTTCAAATGACTTTTAGCCAGAACAAATTTTACAAAACCAATTGAATAAAAATCAAATTTTTTACAACACATAACCAAACATGCATTAGATTGTTTTCATGCAAATTTGTGTATCAAGGTCAGGTACATGCCATTACTTGATTGGATAATGCAACTAAGCTTAACTTTATAGCCACCTACACATACAATTTGATCACAAACAGACAACCTACATCTCATAACTATATGAACCGGATATGATTTCACCTTTATTTTATGTCTCTTCCTAAGCGTACGTGTATTCATTTTATATTTTTCTAATTGTTTTTCTTAAAATAACAAAAGGAAAAAAGAAAAACAAGAACACCAAGAATACAACTGAGTTTGGAGCATCAAACCCCAATAGTCAACACAAAACACAATTTCCACACTTAGTCTTGACGAGCGTTAGAGTTTTGTCAAAAAATCCACACAACAACAAACCTCTCTAAGTGCATGTTGAAAAAAAAAAAGTTAGGAATATGTTTCTTTAAACCAAAAATCTTTATCGATAAAGAAGCTCATACAAACATTTTTGAGTGATCATATATGTTGAAGGTGAAAAACTTCTAGAGAATCTGTCTTACAAATAACTTGTTAAATATAATTGTTGATGACTAATATCCTTAAGTTGTAATTGAGTATTCAAAATGTTTACGAAATCAACCAAGTGATGCGCTCCTAGCACCTGTTTGGTTAGAATACCAAAACGATGAGGATTTATCACTAATACAAAATTGAATACAATGTGTTAAAGCTTCCAATGCCTTTGAAATGCTTTTCAGATTAGAGAAATGTTACCTTCAACTTTAATGTTCCAAATTTTGTTTAGTCAATATCACAATGTCACCAACCACATTATCACCCACCAATTTTGTTAAGACAAAACCCTCCACCAAAGTTTTTAAGGATCATAAAGTAGGTTCAAAACAAACTTCATGAAAAGAGGGATACTAGAGCTCTAGCCTCCCTAATAACAAGGCTAGGGAAAGTAATAGTAGACTACTTGAGTCTTTTTTACTTTCTATTACCACACGTGTCAACCTAAAAAAAGTTCTTGGTAACTCTATAAAGAGTGGTTGGGTTTTCCCCTTTGTGGGATTGAAGACCGAGGCTTTTATAGTGGGACATACAACCCTCAAAGTCACGTCAAGTCAAGTGGCTAAATATGATAAGATGGTTTCTGACAATGAACATGCTTTTATATCATTTGCGTTTGACACTATTGACTTCCTAGCACTAGAGACTAATGGCCTTCGAAAAAGAATTCAAATGATCATGTATAGTAATGTTATGTCTATGAATCTTGTGTTTATGATGATTGATTTTACAATCCAAAAAAGGGTTAGCGGCGCAGTTTGTTGCTCGTCTGATTTCTATTCCTCCATAATTCATTGTGAATACCATTATAAATTGAATTTATCCAATCTTGATTATAAATTGATCTAATTATTCTAAAAAAATACTAGTTCATTTTTAAGAGTGTCTTTCATGCGAACCAATAAACTGTTGATATACATTAAAATAAATTTCCCTCCTATTTAATATCTATAGATAGATTCCGACAATAAACTGTTCATATACATTAAAATAAATTTCAACTTTTTTTATTGACAAATTAAAAATCCATGCACGGTATTTTCTTTCAAATAAACAAACTAATTGATTCCTATGTGTACCCAATAAGTGTTCCTCCCAAAACCATGCCAATTATTCTTTTTCCATCAAACCAAGTACTACTGGGGGTCCTTTTTTTACCTAAAAAAAAAGTTATCGTGGAATCCATTTTCTTTTACTAAATAAAACAAAAGATATTGATATTGGGGTCCAACATAAATGATGATAAGGATATGCACCAAAACTTTTTTCCAGATATATAGCAATTAAGAAATGAGCACCTTAAAAAGATTAGGATAATTTCCTATTTTCCTTTTATTAAATAAATAACTGGTACCCCATATGAATGAATGACCCTTCCGGACAGTGGAAGGTACATACTTTATACGAATAGCACTAAAAGCAACACGTTGCATGTCTTTTACCATGAACGTACGTTTAGCCCAACATTCCAAAATAAGTACGGAAAAAAATATATGGACACTACTTTCTCTCGTTAACAAAAAATCTAAGATTTCAAAAGCACATGTTGAGGTGCACAAAATTTGGTGGTTTATGCATACTTTTCAACGAATGTTAGAGGAAGAAAAAGTAGCCAACACTTGGAAAAAAAACAAGTTGAAATTACTTAGAAGCTTCGAACACAAAAATTTGGCCATGTTTATTTAAATTGGTTTGTCTTGAGCATTAATTTTCAATTTCACCAAAGACAAATTAGAAGAAGGACCACGCTTAAATATATCTTTTTCTTTTGGAAAAAAAATATCTCGAAGTTATTATTTGAGTTATTTTATCAAATGTTTTAGTTTGTATATACGGTTAATGTAAAAAAAAAAATTACACTATCAAATATCAATATGTTTGATCATTACATACATTTGACTTCAATTACAATTACTTTAAAAATCATGTGTAATATTCGTTATAATTTGACGGTATAAAATATTTTACATTGCGTCAAAATTTAACTCTACCAAATTAGTAGTAACATTTATTCTGTGACTATAAGCTCATGCACTTATATAAGTTGAAATTTGACTCGAAGGAGACGCCAAATTGTCCACCTACCTCAAATTGTTAATAGTAAGACTTTGCCAATAAGTGGAAGGAAAAAAAAAAGACTTTGACAAGTAAATGTATAAAACAACGAATAGAAAATGTCAGACTTCAAAAAACAAAAGGAAAATGTCTAGCAATTGATTAAATCATACTTGTTTACCCCCCACGCCAATTCAATGGAATTCCAAAGATCCTTATAAAATAATTGACTTCCAAAGAGTCTCCTCAAAAAATAATTATAAAATTATTTATTCAGATGCTGACTTAGTCATCATTTATTTAAACTGCATCTGGATTTAATTTCGTACAAGTTAGTCGGCAACGACGGAGTGTACAAGGAGTTCAAACAATCTTGCTAACTGCTAAGCTTTGTTAAAAAAGAAAAAGTGACATTTTATTTGTCTAGGCATTATTCTCTAAATTCGTCGACTCTTCGGAAAAAAATATCATTGAAAGACAACAACGAATGAACAGATGAAAAACTAATGTACTCTTTGACAGATCCGGAATAACCAGGACTTGATCATTTGAAGCAAACCACTAAAAGATTGAAGCGTTTGAAAATCTTTCTATTTAATAAGTTTCTTAACTTAGATGCCCCTAAATAACAATATACTCAATGATGTCTATAATTCATTCTGCTAAATCACTTCTGAGCAAACCTCCTCACTTTGCATGGATATTGGTACAAGGCAACAAAACTTCCATGATCAATATATGTCACTACCAGCAAATCTGAATATACTGGGAGCCCGCCCATCGAAAACACATTCCACAGTGAAGCTTGGAATTTTCCATTATTAGAAGCAAAGCTGGTATGATCCAACTTAAAAGCTGATCTTGTGTCCTATCTGAACAAAGGTCAGTCCGTCGATTTTGGGGCACTGATCTTCTTTTCAACCCTGTACATATTTAGCAAAATAAGAGAATATTAGACAGGGTTACATTACTGAATATTTTTAACCATGAATGCAGGAGGGAATATACATTAAGGTGAACAAAGACCTACAACTTTTTGTATTCAAGTGTGATATATAACACATTCAGAAGATTAGCCGCATTTCAAAAGCACTTACATCAATTATTTCAAAAGGGAGCCTCTAGCGATTCATCCCAGACTTCTGCACTTCCATTAGAGACATCTTCTACATCTTCTTCCATTGAAAGCCTAATATATTCTCTATGAGCAAATCGATCCCACTCTGTCAATGTTGGATTCTCACGTTCCTATTCAAACAAGACAATTGTACCAATTACCACAAAAGTCACCAATAATGGTCAACCATACTTAACAAAGCAATAATTAACAAACATTGTATGCACCTGACGAATCAAAAATGGGTCACGAGTTTCAAAGGCCATGAACTTGTTGAGATTAAACAGGATGTTGAAAACACTTCCTGAGAGTTTACTACCTTTCAGGTCACGCAGAGTTACATAGCTATCATCCTGCCAAGCAAAAAATTTCAATACGAAATTGGAAAATGTCAGATATCAGAAACGACACAATATAAATGAAATAAGTTTGGGAAATGCCATATGATCGAACAGCCAGTCAAAAATGAAAAGGCAAACCTCTGGTCCAATCATGTCAATTATCTGGCACAAGATATCCTCAAAAAGCACAGGCTCTTGGGCCATGCACTCCATCCGATGCAACTGCTCCTCATAAAAAAATTGCAGTTCATTCCTTGTCAGAACCCCATTTGCATCCAAATCTATGCACTTGAACCTAATCGAGACAAGTTTACATCAGCTCATACATTGATGATTTTAGAAAGTTTAGGAAAAAGGCAACCACAAAGTCAACTATCCAAGTTTTCCAAATTGCAGGCTTAGTAGTGAACTTTGGAAATGGAGAAGGAAGTGAAAATGTAAAGCATTTCATTATCACTCTTTAATCCCTACACAATGTTTGGTTGGGGGGAGATGGAGGGGGATTTGCAGAGGAGAGGTGAAGCTTATAAAATTTTAAATGTATGATTAATTTAACCCTGAATGTTCCTTAAAAAGAAAAACAAAAACCATGCATAAATTTACATCAAACAATCCTTAGATTTGGAACTGCACATCAACTAGCCTGATAACTCCTTTCAGAAAGAAAAGAAAGAAAAAAAAACTGACAAATGAAACGAATAAAGAATGGGAAATAATACCAATATTCAAGACTTGGTTCAGATGATTTGTCCTCCTCTGACAGTATGAAGTAAACAAAATCTTCATATCCCATCTTCCCCTCAACCTTACTGGTAAACTTTCTCGGGACCTGAGATAATATTGAAGCAAGTCAAAATCTGAATCTTCAATAAATAATATAAAAAATGGATGGACAGTGAACCAAACACTTCTTGTATTTAGAAAGTGAAGGGATGTAGGGTTTGTGGCGAAAGACAGAAGAAACATGTAGTTCTCACAAACCTGAGAAAATATTCTGTCAACAATTCGATAGGTAAGTGCGTGGTTACCATATCTGATAAGATTCTCTTTGTCTATCAAGAAATCATGATCTGTATCCAGCTCCCAAAATTTGCAGTAGATAACATAAAAATGCTCATATGAAAAGTACCTGCAAACAATTATTACGAAAAGAAAAATTGATGAATGCACTTCGGTAATAATCGTTTTGGATGAAAAAGACACAGTCATTGTGTGTGAAGTTAAGAATAATGATAGTATATCTACCTCAAGACCTTATTGATATCTTCCTCTTCATCAGCATGTTGCATTGCATCAATTATATTTCCACGCTTAAGCTCCCTCAGAGTCATACGACCATTTCCGGTTCTATTAATGTAATAATAGATTCTGTACACTACAGTTTCAGCTGTACCATTGGAAAAACAATTTAAGAATATTGCACCCAGTAAACAAAATAAAAAAATTTACACCAGAAACCAGACTTTGCATAGATTTCATTTCAACAAGCATCAATGAGGAATTCTCCTAAACTGAGATGCATGAAGAGTTTTTCAATGCATAAAAGTATATACAAATAATCACAATTATCAGCAAAAATAGTAGATACAAAACTATATGCAAAAAACATATAATGGTATTCAACGCATAATTTATATCTATTGGCTAGTAATTAATTGAAAATTTAACTTGAAAAATGAAAAACGTTTAAAAAACAAAAGAAGTGACATGATGTATTACTTCTCTGCAAGGCCTTTTGTATAAACTGGTTGTGCTAGTATTATGTCAACGAAATATGAAACAAACATACAAAGCAAGATTTGTTTCAGATGGGCCTGATTAGAGAAGCTTTGTCATGCAATAACAAATACATGTTGTAGAACCTCAGATGATGGTGACAACATATTGGTGAGACTGGTATAGATGTGAAAACACAAGTTGGAATCGTTTTAGCTTGTAAAGATGAACAAGAAATGGATCTAGCACAAAAGTGGATTACTGATATGGGATTACAGCAAGTAAGCTATTCAAGAACACAGCTTTAAAATGAGATTTTAACAAAAATAACTAGCAATCAGTACAGCTGCATCCAATGCTGCCCACCATTTACAATTGGGAAACAGCTAGTTACTTCTGCTGGTATCTCATTGGAAAAATTAGAATGTTTGAAATAAGCGATAAGCAGATTCCTAGACTATTCCTCTAAATGTATCCGAGTCTTCAATTAAATTCAAGTATTTTTTTTTGGTGGTGTCCAGGGTTCGAACCCCAGACCTTGCATATATTATGCATTGTCCTTACCAACTGAGCTAAGCTCACGGGGACTAAATTCAAGTATTTGGATATTGGCAAAAGCAATAAATGAAGCATTAAAAATAAATTATGCATTGTTTTAGACTTTAGGAAATAAATTATGAATCCGAAAGTGAAGATTATTTTTGTCCAACGAACATTAGATCAATGAAATGTGCCTCCAATTTCCAAATCCAATGTCACACTTTTTCATTTTGAATCGCTGACATAAGATGCCAAACAGAATTTTAGAAAAATATCTATTGGTAACTATTTGTCCCATTTCTTCTTTAGATAATTTGTGTTCAATATTTATACAATCTTATCCAGTTACTCCAACTTATTTTGGCTGCAGCTATCCTTATTTGTAATAAACATAGAATTGATTTTTACCTAATATTATTAAGGGTTAATAGTGTTTTACCCCCTGTAATATAGGTTATTTCCGGTTCTACACCCTGTAAAATATTTTTTTTGATTTACCCCCCTGTAAAATATTTTTGTTTTGATTTACCCCCCTAAAAGGTCATTCAAAAACCAATTATTTATTTTTTTTTTCCAGAAACTCTGGTTTTTGAATGACCTATTAGGGGGGTAAATCAAAACAAAAATATTTTATAGGGGGGTAAATCAAAAAAAATATTTTACAGGGTGTAAAACCGAAAATGACCTATATTACAGGGGGTAAAGCACCATTAACCCTATTATTAATAAGGAATGTATCAAAAAAATACCGTCTACAGTCACAAAGGGACTGCATCCGGGTATGTCTCAAGGAAACTGATGATCAGTAAAAGTGAAATAAAAACTCCTCAAGGAAAACAAGGTTTCTAAGGAACTAAGTATTGCAAGAATGTAAACTTGTTTGCATCAATCAAAAATCACAAACCATATCTTTCTTGAAACTCAGGCGTGCTCTGCAGAAACTCCAGGCCCGGATGACTAGCTAAAAGCTCACGTAGGACAGGTTTAAAATCATCCTGAAATGTAGTACAATATTGTCCTAATGTAAGAGAGATGGGCACTAATCTATATCAAATGTAAGAGAGATGGGCACTGATCTATATCAAAGCTAATGAAATCAATAGACAGGGCCCAAAATAACAGGTCATCATAGAATGTATCAGGGCCTGAATAAATTATATGTTTTGATAAATTGACTAGAGTTGAGAGCACTTTTTGGAGTAGTGGAAGGTAATTAAATGAAAAACAGAAGAAATAGAATAATGAAGGAGAAAAAAAAACCTGAGTTAGGTAATTCAGCTGTGGTTGCTTTAAAATTGTGAATATTTGAGTAGCTAAATCCATAGTCAACAGGTTGCCATTTATCCAATAATCAATAAATGCTTCCCTGCAGGAACATTAAATCACAGATTTAAGCAAAAAGAAATACTAGGAATAAAAATTACAAGGCACAAGACTATTCAACAAAAGTTTCTGCACCAACGGAAAAAAGGGAATGTTTTGTTCAGAAAAGGATAAAGTATTTGAACATGATGTACTTCCAAATATGAGTAGGATGCCTAGAAATATACAGTCCGACTAAGATTGCAATCCATCAAGGAGACTTATAGTTTAGTGCCATGAACGACAACATGCACCCTTTCAACAAATCAATGTATAATTATTTTAACAGATAACCCCTTTAGTTAGTTAGCTAGGTTTAACAGGTTAGAGGGTTAGGGTGATGTATATAAATAAGATGAATGGGAGAAGAGAGAGGCTTTCTTGTCATTTTTAAGAGAGTTCAGTTTGGCATATAACATATGCAGATCCTAGAAGCTGTGCAATATCTTAATAACTGGGGAATTGATCCCATTTCTTTTTAATAAAAATACCAATTCATATCAATTGGTACCGAAGCTCCAATCTTGGACCGATGAGTCATGTGTACAGACAAATTCAGAAGTTTGTCAGAGTCAACAAGAATGAAGGATGCCATTATTGACATTCTTAGAGAGTAGAGGGAGCTTGCAAGTTTCAGAGGAGAACTCAAGGAGCAACATTTACAAAGAACAGGTAAAAAAGAGAGGCTATCAGAGACTGTGAAGCTACTAAGAGGTTGTTCTCTCTCACTTGGTCCCTATGTTGGGTTGGCTCAGTCCAACTGCAACTTGGTGGAGTTTTTTGAAGGAAAGTCTTAAGTGATTTCAATCTGTGTGACAAAATAAAAAGGAAAAGATGAAGGTCTAAGAATCAAGAACCAGAACCTGAACCATGGTGATGAAGGGGAGACTGTTAATGGGGAAGCAAGAACAAAGAAGGAAACAAAGCTGGTATTAAATGCATTGCAGGAAGAACTTCATCAACATGTAGTAGACAAGACGCAACAGTTGTACAAAGTACAAATTAGAAAGCTGCCCAAATGGGCCACGTGAGGCAAGAACAAAAGTGGAAGATGAGAGAAGAAGAGAGTTTCAATTTTCATCGTCTGAAAAACCAAATGGAGGCAAAAATAAAGGGAAAATGGTTCCGGAAGGATGATTGAGGATGGGGGAAGCCGACAGTCACAGAAGTTAAGATCTCAACTTGTGCGACCAACCCACTGCGTCCACCGAACCCACTAGACTTAGATTCTGTCATAGTGGGCGTAGATCATATAAACAATAGCCGGGGTTTTGGTCTCAGGTTTCTCAAGTAAGCCTCCCCTGCCGAACCACCAGTCCACGACATTCACAAATTGGCTGAAGCAACGTTGGTAACAGAGATTTCACTACCTAAACTGCTAAACACGGATCATGGAACAGGAATTTCATGTCACAACCTTCATAGTGTAAAAATGACACTTGACTGGTTTCCAATTCAACTAGTTGAACCAGGTGATCTGATTTTCAAAACTATGAACTAGGGAGTTGATCCCTTTTTCTATCGAATAAAAATACTAATTCCTATTAAGGCTTCCATATTATGAGCCGCTTCTTACCTTCAACTTGGTCGTTCTTTTTTAATTTTTGGCTCTTCCTTCTTTAAGGATTGGACATGCGGTGTCAAAATCTATGTCATACACATCAATACAAGGAATAAACAATACTCATCATTAAAGAAGATTTAGAAAATACAATATAGGTCTAGTAAAACTAAACTCAGTTCTGAAAATGCTATCAATCAGCATTGAAGATAATGAATCGTTGAAGATCTTATAGGCTTACGACATTATTCATGTGGTATTAGAGAATTCACTAAACCAAAGAATCACAATGATAGTAACTCATTCAAACACAATTCTGGTTGTACATTGAGAATCTTTTTTAAAAAAAAGAAAGAATAAACTAGGGAAATGGATAATGTCAATAAGAAGCCAAGCAAAGAGACAACTTTCTATTTGATTCACTCGTGAAAGAAAGTCCAAAATCATCCTTTTACAAAAACAAATACTGCAATAATCAAGACTCCAGAGCTCAGTTGTGGAAAAATCTTTCTGAATGATTCACAAAAATTGTGATGCTCCTCCAGCATTTAGACCAAAAACTTAGAATTACCCAAAAGCCCAAACAAGGATCACCATCCATGACACAAAAGTGTTAAAAGTTGTGTCTAGAAAAATAAAGCGCTCACCTTGTCACAACACCGGCTCCGTTGTCAATTTTTCTGAAAAGAGAAGTTGAAAAAAAGGATGGCAGCTTGCATACTTCCTTAGTAATTGATTTGAATTCTGACATATCAAGGAAACAATTAAAACAATTCTCAGAACTAGCTGTTACAACGCTTTATTACATTAGAAAGTGATTTTTATACAGATCACCACCCTTTTGAGTACAGCAACATCTAAAATCAGTAATTTTTGCTCAACTTAGAGGAGAAGGTGCGCGATTCTAAACTTACTTAGAATAAATTTTCTTAATTATTTAGAAAACTGTAATATGAGACTTATTTAAAATCATCTTTCCCAGGTTGCAACAAACTGGCTCTGCAGGCTATAAGCTAGTTATATGTGTGATATCTTACCATGCACCTGTAGTCCATCCAAGTGATCATGAAATAACTGATCAGTTCTAAACAAGCATTGTTCTTTTAGATCATTTGGAGGTGGCCGTCCGTGTTGAAAGAAAAACTGCAGTTGGGAAATATTTATGTTGTAAGCATAACATAACATAACAAGAATAGAGAGAAGAAAAAAACAGACATGCGCTGAACAGCAGACCAGGTATAAGAGAAAAGTGTCGTTGAATAAAGTACTGGGAGAACTGAACAGTAGTCTTTAAAATTTCATCGGGTGGTTGGTGTCTTTCTACTTTGGAAGGTTTCATATGATTAGGCAACACTAACAAGCTTAAGCAAAACAACAAGGCAAAACTTTTGTGTAATATACACAGTTTATGCAATTCTTTAGCACATTTGGTTTTAATGCAAAATGCTCGTATATATAAATGTTTTGCTCAACTTGCTAGGGGTCTGAAGGATAGGATTTTATATGGCCATCCATGCTTTGGCGTTCTGCAGATTCCTGTCCTGGGAAAAGTTGTCACATCATATCATAGATGCAATGATATTGGTCAATTTGGCTGCAATTGTTTTCTTCCTCACCGACGTACTTTTTTTATTTGGTTTTGGAGAATATTTCAAATAAACTTTACCATACGTAAGAAAGAAAGAAAAAAAAAATCAGATCTGTTGAACCTGAGGTATCACTTCTTTAATTGGCTCACTGACAACTTTCAAAGGAGAACCCAAGTTAGAAGGGCCAGCTCTCTGTTTCACAATGCGAGGGGAACCGGATGAACTTCTTGGTGAAAGAGGTGGAGCGGTTCCAGCAGGAAACATGGAAGGCAAAGAATTAGTTGCAGCATTTGGGCTAGAGCAACTCCCGGGAACATTCAAAGGAGCACCTGACTTAGCGTCATTGAGCAATGATGTTACCTACACAATTAACAAGGGAAGCATTAAAACGGAATCCCAAATCCATATGTTATATTTTGTAGAGTGTTCAAAAAGAGCAACTTAAACATTTAAGGAAACCCAAAAACTGCACAAATGGCAGGGATTGTAACCCGGCAATTCAGCATTACATTTCAAGTATCACCAGGAGCTCACTCATTTACACGACTCAGGAGTAGGCATGATTTACAAGAATTGGTGGCGGCAATCCTCAGAAGAGCAAGAACTATAACAGATGAAACTAATTACTACTTCATATGCTAAATATAAAAGCAGAAACACATCGAAGTCATAATTCTCATGAAGTTTTTTAAGTGATGTAAAAACCTCTAATATCTAATTAGCAAATTTTGAGCTGATGTGGCAACAGCATTCCACGTTGACATTACTATTCTATGGATTTTTTTACCGATAAATGTTATTTGTTAATATTTTTTCTTCCAGAAACCACAAAATTGTTATCACCCTGACCCATATTTCCCTCCCCCAAGCAACCTAATCATCTTATCACTTTCATTATGTCAATTAGTTAACTTTAATGTAAAAATGATGCATCTTTCTAACAAACCTTAATTAACTAAATTCTAAACAATCATTTCTTAATAACCACAATTAACATCTCACCCCTTTCAGCATCACCAACAATTTCTAATCAATTCATGCACACATATAAACGCAATGCAGCAATACGAAAGTTTGAAAATTGAATGAAACATTACCAATCGATTACTTTCGGGAAGCGACAACCACTGTTCAAAAAGCTTCTCAACAAAATTGAGATTAGCTTTGAGGGACAAAGTGGAAAATTCAGGTAGCTGCAACAATTCGACGTCCAACGACGCCGCATCAGTAACGACCTCCATACTCATCTAAACCAATCTCTCATTCAAATACCAAAAGGCACAAAACTCAAAAATGAATCTTGAATTTGATATAAAAAAAAAAAATCTTTTTTCTTTTTCTAACACTGGAACAAGGTGAATTTCAATGCACACAAATCGAAGCTGAAAAAAAGAAATGCGGTTGAGATTTGGAGGTGGAGATTGAGCACGGAACCCTAGATCTTAATAAAGAATAATAAATGAATTAGGAGTATATAATTTACATAGTATGGTAGGAATTGATAGAAAGAGATAGAAGATTATTGTTGGGAGGAAGATTGTGCAGAGATGCACGCGATTTTGGAGGGAGGGAGGGAAGAAGAAGAAGAAGAAGAAGAAGAAGGTAGAAATAATTGAGATCGAAGAGAAAAAAGAGAAAGAGAGACTTTTGCAGCTTTTCTTCTATCTTTTTAATTTTGTAAAAATGTTTTAGCTATTTAAATTTAATGGATAATACTTCACTAATTCACTTTGTTATATCTCTATCATTAATTAATATTAAATACTTGAACCCCTTCAACATTTAAGTTAGGATTCATGCCTGTGAAAAATACATTTAAAATAGATGTTAGTTACTTCGAGTAGATTAATCTACGTAATTGCGCGCGAATGATATTTACGGTATTATAAGAAAAAAGAATCATTTTTAGACAAAACTATTTTCACCGTTTTAAATTTCAAAAAACAATTTAGTTATTTATGTTATTTTGATCAATTTGTATATGAAATCTAGAAATTCAAATTTATGGCTTTTTTTTCCTTCTTTTTGTATGAACTTTTAGTGTCTAAATACATGGTTTTTCACTCATGTTTTTAAAAATCATATGGAAACATATCAAATGAACAAAAATGACAAAAAAAATAAAGAACGAAATTGCTATGTAAAATTAAGTTGAGAATTTATTGCAAATATTAGCCCCATTGATTCCATTATCACGTGGACGATTTGGAGTTCTCATAACAAATGTATCTTTTAGGCTATCAAGCATTATGTCCAAAACATTGACACCCAAGTGTTATCATCTTTGCATCATGTCTTGAAAGCTTTTGCTTATCCCACCTCTCACAGTGTTCAGCAGCCTGCACATATTACTAGTTGGCAACGACCTAGTATGGATTCAGTAGCTCTCAATGTTGATGGCATCGTGTTTCTCGATTCCAAACTTGGGAGGTTTTGGTGGTCTTATTCGCAATCATACAGGTTATTTTTTGCATTGTTTCTTTGAGAAAATTAGTAGACCTTGCATTATCCATGCCGAGCTTTTGAGTTTATACCATGGTTTGAAGTTATGTTGCGATACTGGATTTAAGCATGTGTTGTGTCTCTCTAATTCAACTATTGTTGTTGACCTCATCCAAAAGGATTTGAATGTACATCACGGGTATGAAAATCTGATCATGACAATTAAACACCTTTTTCATAGAGATTAAGTGGTTAGTTTACGACATAATTTGCGTGAGGTTAACACTGCAGCTGATTTTCTAGTTAAAAGGGGTGCTCTAAGTGATAGTAGCCTTGTTATTTTGAATGGAGGCCCTCCTTATATGGCCTCTGCCCTTTTAGCAGATGACATGGGTGTTGAGTTTTTTCGACCCTAGTCTGGGTTCTTTCTTGTTTTTTTTTTCTTTTTCCCTTTTGCTACCAAAAAAAAGTTAAGAATCGACGGGTGTAATTTTGTCTTTTCTAATAATAATTAAATCACCTCTTTTTCTATAATAAAATGACTAAAGGGAGACAAGACATCATCATTACATCAAAGCGCAAAAGAGAATAGAGAAGGGGGAAACAAATTAAAAATGGTGCAAGAAAAGTTGTTTCAGTGACCCATACGTGCAAGAAAATCTACACAAGAACTAGTTTCATAGTAGATGTGAATGATCTGGACCAGCCAACTTGTATCGTGGACATGGGCGGATCCAAAGTTAGTTTAAGTGTGGCTATAGTCACACCAAAAATAATTAGTTGTATGTATATGTATGAAGGATGTTTATTAGAGCAATTGAAAGATGAACAATGTTTTCAAAGCAATAGGAAAAATATTATGTTCGAGAAGGATATGCGCTAATAAAATTGATTTTTTGATTGAAGCAATGTTGGAACATTTGTTTTTTAGAGCACCAGTGGTCTAGTGGTAGAATAGTACCTTGACACGATATAGACCTGGGTTCGATTTCTGGTTGGTGCACTCTTTTGAACCAACAAACCATGGTTCGTACTTTGTCAATAACATCATCAACAAACTATGCTTCATCTTTCCCTTTTTCCTTTCGTTCCTTTCTACACAACACCAACAAAACCTTCCCTTTTTACAACCTCATTTGAACCCTCAAATCTCAACTCAATCTTTGAGTTTTCCCTTAGCCACACAAATCTATATTTTTCAAATCGCATATTTTTCACCCACCAATTTTTTGTCCTTTTGTGTTTAAAATTCTCTTACTCACCTCAATCTCTCAGATTCTATTTGCAAAATCATGTTATTGGGTATGTTTAATAGATGCATAAACTCTCTCAAATACCCTCATTTTTCATATATCATATTAAATTAGAGATTATTCCTTTTAGTTTCAAATTTATCATATATGTTAGTACAAATAAGCATTTTAATCCTTTAATTTTATTCTTTGTAATGAATTGCTCCATTTTTTTCATCAAACTTTGTTAAAAAAAATGTTTGACAATCATTTAACATTGGATGTGGAAGATCTAAAAAGTGTTAATGATAATTTCTTACATCCATTTTATTCTTCTTGTTTTTTAATTTGAACATAATTTTACATATAAGGATTTCATCGACAATATTTAAAATCACGTAATCGATCGATTTTGTTTCAAACTAAGACTGAATCTAAAAAATTTAACATTGTTATATTCTCGAGATGATTCCGTCTAAATTATTTTCAATCATATGGTTAGGATGTTTTTTTTTTTTGTTTTTTTTATAAATTAGGGATTTGTTTACTTTTGATTGATTAAAATAAAACAAGGTCTGAATTCATTTGTGTTGGATTGAATTCATCCCCAGCTGCACTAACTGGTTCCATTTCAGTCCCTTATCCATTATGCGATACATTTTCTCCAAACTGTTCTGTTCATGAATCCATAACTGAGAACATTATCAATGACAACATTTTCAACCGAATTCCTCTCACACACACTCAACTTCAGAATCCACACTTCACGCCATTCAAAACCCAACACAATCATCATCACTTCCTCAATTCCATTCCTAAACGAAGCCAACAAAAACAACAACAAACGAAGAAGAACAAACAACAAAGAACAACAACGAATCTTCGTCAATGAAACAAGACCAACAAAACACCACCAAGACTGCGATTTCCAAGACACCAATTTCATGAAAACCTTAAACAGATCATGCAAATCAGCTAAGTACGATGAATCTCTTTACTTTCTTCAACACATGGTTAATCGTGGTTATAAACCTGATGTTATTCTTTGTACTAAATTGATCAAGGGTTTTTTTAATTTGAAAAAGATTGAAAAAGCAATTCAAGTTACGGAGATTCTCGAAAAACACGGCGAGCCTGATGTTTTTGCTTATAATGCAGTTATAAGTGGGTTTTGTAAAGCTGATAGAGTTGATCATGCTAGTAAGGTGCTTGACAGAATGAAAAAGAGAGGTTTTGAGCCTGATGTTGTTACTTATAATATTTTGATTGGTAATTTTTGTGGAAGGGGGAGGCTTGATTTGGCTTTAAGGGTTATGGATCAGTTGTTGAAGGATAACTGTAAGCCGACGGTTATAACTTATACGATATTGATTGAAGCAACGATTACTCAAGGTGGTATTGACGAGGCGATGAAGCTTCTGGATGAGATGTTGTCGAGAGGGTTGAGACCGGATAAGTATACATATAATGTTGTTGTGAATGGTATGTGTAGAGAAGGGTTGTTGGATAGAGCTTTTGAGTTTCTTAGTGGGATAAGTAAGAAGGGTTGTGTTGCTGGTATGAGTACTTATAATGTTTTGTTGAGGGATCTTTTGAACGAAGGGAAATGGGAATACGGGGAGAAGTTGATGTCTGATATGCTTGATAAGGGTCGTGAGCCGGATCTTGTAACGTATAGCACATTGATTACTGCGCTATGTCGTGATGGAAAAATTGGCGAGGCAAAGAATGTGTTGAAGGTTATGAAGGAGAAAGGGCTGGCTCCTGATGGTTATAGTTATGATCCATTGATTTCTGCTCTTTGTAGAGAAGGAAAAGTGGATTTGGCTATTGAGTTTTTGGATGACATGATATCAGGTGGTCATTTGCCTGATATTCTTAGCTATAACTCAATCTTGGCATCTTTGTGTAAGAATGGAAATGCTGATGAGGCTTTGAATATCTTTGAGAAACTTGGTGAAGTGGGTTGTCCTCCAAATGCAGGTTCTTATAATACATTGTTTGGTGCGTTGTGGAGTAGTGGCGATAAAATTAGAGCATTAGGGATGATTTTGGAGATGTTAAGTAATGGCATTGATCCTGATGAGATCACATATAATTCACTAATATCTTGTTTATGCAGAGATGGATTGGTGGATCAGGCAATTGAGTTGTTGATTGATATGTTTGAAAGTCGAAAGTGCCAGCCGACGGTTATTAGTTACAATACTGTTCTTCTTGGATTGTGCAAAGTGCAAAGAATCGTAGATGCTATTGAAGTGCTGGCTGCTATGGTTAACAAAGGATGTCTGCCAAATGAAACCACTTACAAACTGTTGATCCAAGGGATTGGTTTTGCTGGATGGCGATATGACGCGATGGAGCTGGCTAACTTACTTGTTAATATGGATGCAATTTCAGAAGGTTCGTTCAAACGTTTTCAAAAAATATTTCCGGTGTTTGATGCGCACAAAGAGCTTGCTTTATCATCAGAATGAACTAACTTTTTATCCTTGAACTGCCTGTAATTTTTTAGTGTTCTCTTTGGCACGCCTTGTGCTGTGGGGAATGCTATAGCAGTGTTAATATAATTCCATTTTGGCTTGTTTAAATTTTTTTTTTTTTGTTCAATTCAATTTCATGAGTACCAACTTATTGCTCCCGATTTGTTGTTTAAAAGGTTGTTTGAAGTTCGAACAAATATCAAACGGATATTTGCTTTTGACAAACATGTTATTATGGAGTATATGTTGTCTCAAATTTGCATAGAGGTTGTATTTAATTGTTACCCAGTGACTTGGAAAAATTGTACACCACAGAAATGAAATATTATAACTTTTTTTTTAACCGGAAATATCATAACTTGAAAGCATATGGTTTAGATTTATACAATTGTTTAAAGAGATCATTAGTATTTAGGAGGAGTTGGTGGATGAGATCAAGGTGCTTTCGTGGAGGTGGAGCGTATCGCGGTTGAAGAGTACGCCTGCTCTTTATTACGAGTGGATTTGGAACCCAAGAGAATGTTTCCGCAGATAGGGGTATTGGTTGCTGTCTCTGTGATGCTGCTATTGTGTTTCTGCTTGCTGCTATTTTTGTTGTTCTGGTGTTGCAGGTGCTGTTTTCCTGGTGTGGTGCGCGGCAGTTCCTTCTGCTGCTAAAACCACTGCTGTTTGGCCTTGCACAGCTGCTGTTAGTGCTTTTGCTAAGCCTGTGTGAGTGCTTTGGTTAGCTGTTAGAGCAGCAGGCTATCCTTTGCCGTATAGGAGTTTTGGTGCTTGTGTTTTTAGAGCTTGTGCCCTTTGTAATCTGTTTTTCTGTTTGCGTTCTAGGTGTGTCTTACACCTCAGTTCTGCTTCGTAAAATTTAGCAATTAAAAAAAAATCTATGATGCATAGATACCGGTACGTAATAAGGCAAATTTTAAAATGAAGTTACGGGTACGTTAATATAAAATATATATATAAAAAAATCAAGTGAATTACTACTGTCGTTGTAAAAACATGCTTAGAAAAAATCGTGTAATAAAAAAAATAGTATAATACTACTATTCATATTTTAATCAATTGTACCTTGTTTGTCTTTCCACCTTTGTTGATGTGTATTTTCTGTTTTCTCTACATCTCTCTCAATATCTCTTTCAAAAAGTGAAGTTGAGTTCTATTTATAGATGCACAGTAAGTGTGAAATCGATAAGCAGATTGATGCTCGCTTAGCGAATTGACGTTTCTTCATGGTGAAGTCTTTGCTAGATTTACCCAGAGTCGTTTAAACCGCCATAAATCGCTAAACCATTGTATTAGATCGCTTAGAGATTTTTGCTCTTCATAACTTCGAAATCTTTTGAATTGATTTCGTAAAGTCGTTCATATGCTCATTTGGTGAATCACTTGCCATGTTCTCGTTCAAACTTTTTGACTTTTATTCGCTAAGCCATTTCCAGCTCGCTTAGTGAATCTTTAATTCTTCGATCCTCTTTGAAAGCTTAGTCTCTCAAACCTATTATCAAAAAGAAAGATGCGAAAGTACATATTCTCATATAATAAAAAACCTAAATACGAACTATGTACAAAAAATTGGGGCAAATCATCAGCTTTCTTAGCAATCCAAGTTAACGAGTGCCCTTGAAGTATATAGCAAAAAAAGCAATCCAAGTTAACGAGTGCCCTTGAAGTATATAGCAAAAAAAATCGAGTTGGAATTAGCTTCCCAGTATATGTATGTGATTTACTTAGACCTGCCAACTTGTATCGTTATGAGACTAAGGATCTCAACTATAACAGGTTAGAGACCGGCTATGAAATACGAGAGACTCAATATGGTTCTCAACAATTCATAAGCCATGATGGACACTCCATAATCCAATCAAAACAATAACGGAGGTTCCAAAACGTTGCAGTGGAATCCTTTAATAAAATCGTCAAGAGAATCTTTGATAAAATCTCTGCATTGGTAATAAGCTTATAATGATAAAGTTTCGAAATGAAATCATTAATGCGCAGGGTCGTGCCAGTTCCAAGCAAGAAAAAATCCCATCATTAGTTAAAGATTAACAATGGAAGCAAGCATGTACAGCCTCAGGCAAGAATTGTCGCAGCTTGTTCAGAAGTTTCGACGCTAACCATTGTCATAACGAGGATGTGTCAAAGAAAAAACTTATAATGGGGAAATATCTTCACCGTGGGGCAGGTTGGTGAGGACATATATCGGGAACCATATATATGATCCTTCTAAAAACGCATCCTATGACCATTATATTATTGATAATTCATGTGAGGTTAGTTAATAGAAGGCCAAATGTTACATGACACTTTTCATAGAGATGACTTGGACTCTAAGTCATAGTGTTTAGCTTAGTTACTTGTATTATAAGCTACTGCATTACCATAGTTTGTTATGGTACACATGCAACTCCTTATAAATAGTCTTGTAACTATTGAATCATTAAGCAATAATATTCATTTTTCTAGTTTCATAATATGGTATTAGATTTTCCCTCAAGGGAAAGTTTGTTACGGTCCTTGTAATCGTTTTCCGTTGTGCCTTGTGGATGAAGCTTTGTTGAATCTTCATCTTCTTCCTTCTTTTTCCGCCATTTTCGTTGCTCAATTCGCAACTTTCTTTGTTGATTTTGTGAAGAAGCTTTGTGTTCTTCTTCGTTGTTGAGTTTTGATTCACTCAATTTTCACTTTTCTGAACCTTTGATTCATCTTTTTCTTCTTGATTCCTTTTTCGCCATTGTTGCATCCTCTGTTTCTTATGGCTCGCAACAACAATCAACAACAACAATCTGATTCCGAATCTGCCTATTATGTTCATCCAAGTGAAGGTCCAAATTTTGTTGTCGTTTCACCCAAATTCAATGGTTCTAACTACCTCGCATGGAGTCGTTCTATGTAGTGTGCTTTAGGTGCTAAAAACAAGCTTCCCTTCGTCAATGGAACTCTTCTTGTGCCTGATATTGATGATTTGAACCGTAATGCATGGGAACGATGCAATCACCTTGTTCATTCTTGGTTGATAAATTCGGTTTCAGACTCAATTGCACAAACTATTGTCTTTCATGATAATGCTTTCAATGTCTGGGAAGATTTAAAAGAACGTTTCTCCAAAGTTGATAGAATTTGAATTGCTCAATTGAGATCTTCACTGAACACTCTTAGGCAAGGTACTAAATCTGCATTGGACTATTTCACAGAGATGAAAGCTTTGTGGGAAGAATTGCATTCACATAGACCCCTTCCCAACTGTCATTGTCCCTTTCCATGCAAGTGTGATGTTGTAAGAGTACCAAAAACCTACAGAGTTGAAGATCAGATTATTCAGTTTCTTACTGGTCTTAATGAACAATTTTCAGATGTTAAAACTCAAGTTCTCTTAATGGATCCTCTTCCTACATTGAACAAAGTGTTTTCATTGGTGATTCAAGAAGAGAGTAACAATGCTTCTGTTCCTGCTATGGTAACTCTTGAAGGAGTCCATCTTTGCTCCATTTAGACTTCCTCAATTTACCACATTTCAAGTCCTAGATGTGTGACATGTGGAAAACATAAATCAATGGCTGTGATTAAATCGTTTGGAAAAAACAATTCTTTAATGACATAAAAAGCCTACGCGCTGCTGCTACAAACTCTCCTTCCTTTTCTGTGATACTGATACAAATTCTAAATCAAAGCAAACATATGGATTTCAAGTAAACATATGAAGCAACTGAATCAAATTCTCTGATACCACAAAAATCCATTTGAATTTCTAAATCAAAGCAAACATATGGATATCTAAATCAAATTCTTCGATACCGCAAAAATCCATTTGACTAGTTCCTATCCAAAGCAAAAACCACATATTGATTTCTAACAAATTCTAAATCATTTATTCTAACAAACATATGAAGCAACTCTTCTTAAACATTATTTTTTTATATAAAAACAGAACCTCAGCTTATAAAAATGAATATTTTTTAATTTTAATCAATTCAAAATTTGGAACAACCATTCAGGTCCTGATGGAATTTTTAAGGTTTCAGAGCTATAAAATCACCATTTTATTATTATTTGTATACACATAATTGCATTGAATAGATTATTTAATTTATATATACACTATTTTATCATAGATAATTCTTATACACTCCCTCCGTTCCTTTCTAAGTGTCTTTTTAGGGTGAATTTTTCGTTCCTATTTAACTGTCTTTTTGATATTTTAAGCTATGACTTGTCAATTATACCTTTTGTCAATTACTTTTATATTTTTCAGTAAAACTAATTAATGATATCTATTTGGAAAATTAAAGTTTGTTTTTTTAAACAAAGTTTGTTTGTTTTTTTAAAACAAAATTTGTTTCTTGTTATCTTCAATTTTAAACAAAATTTTGTTCCAAACAATGGTTTCAAGAAGAGTTAAAATTCTATAAATAAGATGAGTAACAATTGTTAAAAATTTCAAGTGTGACTCTAGCATTAGTTGAAACCCTAACTTTGATTAAAGGAGTTGGAAGAAAGTTAATTTTTTCTTAAAGGAGTTGGAAGAAAGTTATTTTTTCTTAACTTTTGATAAATTTGAAGTTGAAATAATTTTTATATTGACTTACAATAATTAAAAAGATGTGCATAATATTTAGAAAATTGACAATTGTTTGTTTTGATAGAGAGAGTGCGTAAAAAAATAGGAATTTGTTGGAGAAAAAGATAATAATTGTTTATTACAGAAGAAACATAACATATTAAATTTATTGGAAAGATCAAGTGTATGAAATAGAAATTTATTGGTGGATTAAGAAAGAGGTATAAATAATAGGAAGAAAATGTGAAAAAATACACATCGTTATTTTGGTGTTAATTTTCTAAAAAGACACTTAAAAAAAACAGTGGAAGTAATTATTTAATAGAGTTTGTGTGGCATATGCAATATTGCACATGTTTAGTAAATTTAATTAATAGTAATATTTATTTAATTCAGAATAAAAAAAAAGAAGTAGAAATTGAAAATAAAATACCCCCAGTTGCCGTAAGCGTAAACATCTGGTTCCAGTCTCTTATCCGTAACCGCACACTTTCTCCAAACTCAATTCAATCCATGAATCTGCAACTCCAACCACAAACAACAACATTATCAATGTCAACATTTTCAACTGAATTCCTCTCTAACACTCTCAATTTCAGAATCCACCCAAACCACACTTCTCGCCATTCAAAACCCAACACCTTCATCACTTTCTCAATTCCACTTCAAAACGAAGCCAACAACAACAACAACCTAAGAAGAAACAACAAACAACAACAACAACAACAACATATCCACTTCAATGAAACAATACACGACCAAAACTACGATTTCCGAGACTTCAATTTGTTGAAAACCCTAAACATATCTTGCAAATCAGCTAACTACGATGAATCTTTATACCTTCTTCAACGCATGGTTATTCGTGGTTATAAACCTAGTGTTATTATTTGTACTAAATTGATCAAGGGTTTTTTTAATTTGAGAAAGATCGAAAAAGCGCTTCAGGTTATGGAGATTCTTGAAATGCACGGTGAGCCTGATATTTTTGCTTATAATGCAGTTATAAGTGGGTTTTGTAAAGCTGATAGAGTTGAACATGCTAATAAGGTGCTTGATAGAATGAAAAAGAGAGGTTTTGAGCCTGATGTTGTTACTTATAATATTTTGATTGGCAATTATTGTGGAAGGGGAAAAGTGGATTTGGCTATTGCGTTTTTGGATGACATGATATCAGGTGGTCATTTGCCTGATATTCTTAGCTATAACTCAATCTTGGCATCTTTGTGTAAGAATGGAAATGCTGATGAGGCTTTGAATATCTTTGAGAAACTTGGTGAA
>Ga0228710_1002160_pt1 | contig 30753 bp, 13 predicted proteins | sample MedpolnodulmetaG_FD_177995 | JGI IMG/M metagenome (GOLD analysis project Ga0228710, IMG submission 177995) | Root nodule microbial communities from Medicago polymorpha collected in Santa Monica, California, United States - pink nodules | ecosystem: Host-associated > Plants > Roots > Nodule...
TAATCAAACTCAAATCATGGGAAACATCATCATCAACATCAAAGGTTGAAACAATTTGTTTTGGTCTCTCTGGCCTAACAGAATTGTACAAATGCATAGAACATCTTCTTAAATTGCCACTAACACAACAAGCATTATCTCAACACAAAAATGAGAAATGGGTGGATGAGTTGTTAGATTTTCCACTTAGATTCTTAGACCTTTTGAGCAAAACAAGAGATGATGTTTTGTTAATGAAAGGAAAAGTTGAAGAGCTTCAATCTGTTCTTAGAAGGAGAAAAGTTGGTGATATGGAAAACCATGTTGCTGAATATTGGTATTTGAGAAGGAAAATGAGAAAGGAATGTACAAAATCACTTCTTTTGTTGAAACAAATTGATGTGTCAATAGGGTCATCCTTTTTTTCATTGGATCTTAATAATCATCTTTGTTCAATTGTAAAAGTGCTTATTGAAGCTAGTTTGATTACTAGTTCTATCCTTCAATCACTTGTTGTGTTTCTTTCTTCACCAATTTTGAGATCAAAGGTTAATAAGTGGTCATTAGTTTCAAGGTTGATGCAAAAGGGTGTGTTTGGTTGTGATAATCAAAATGAGAATATTAATGAGTTGGAAAAAGTGGATTTTGGAGTAAGTAGTTTGATGATTATGGAGAATTTGAGCAAAGATGCTGAGGCTGAGAAGATTCAATCTGCACATGGAAGGTTAGAAGCATTGGTGGTGGCTATTGAAGGAATTGAAAATGGATTAGAATGTTTGTTTAAGCGATTGATTAATACTCGTGTGTCTTTTTTAAATATTATTTCTCCTTAGTATGGATTATGAATTCATATTATAGGGAAGACATTTTCCAAATGTACAGATTGTCAGATTACACATGATTTTGTACTTATTGTTATTGATGCATTTGTACATTTTGTTTGTTACTTAAGTTTCTTAAATTGAACTTGTGTACCTCCCTTTTCTTTTTCTTTTTCTTTTCCCTTTTACCAATTATATACTCAAGATCTTTTGTTTTCAAAAGCATAGAATACTATAACCTCTTATTGAAGGGAGGCATATAAAATTGAGGTTGTTTAAGGAAAGCAAGGGCGTTGAACATTCTGTGGTTGAATAGGACAAAATTATGTGATGAATTGATTTCAATTAAAGCAGAGATAATTTATTTTTTTAATCGATGAAGATTAACTCAGTTAGTAAAATATTGATTCAGCTGCAACTTTATTCAACTTCCTCCTATCGTCCATGTGAGGAATCATTTGGTGGGTGTTTTGTAAATACCTTTATTAGCATTTGTTGAGTTTTGAGGACTCTTTTGTGATTGAATGAGATACAATTATAAGACGAATTGATTTCAAATTAAGGAAGAGATAACTAATTTTTTTAGTTAATGAATGTCGTCTCAATTAGTAAAAAAATTGACTCAATCACAAAGTCGTTGATTTAACTTTCTTCCGGTATCAATGTGAGGATTCAATTAGTTCATTGAGTCTTGAGGTGTGTTATGACTTTGGTGATCCACGGGACCATCATAGCCCAACCTCAATCCTTCAGGCGGGGGAAAAATCACTAATTTTCAAATTGTTGTAATGAATTTCATAATTCCAAAATTAATACAATTGAACAATTAAATTGAAGTTCAATTCTTTCAGAAAATAAAGAGCCGCCTTGGCATCTGCTTCTGCTCCCAACTTGTTTGCAAGGGTTAGGCTCTTTCACTCACACATTCTACTCCATCTCAAAAAACAAAAAAAAAACATAATAATTTAAAAACTTAAATTTGATTCTGTAGTCACTTTGAGTAGTCATTAGTCATTTACCAACATGCAAACATATTGTGTCATTTTTATGTTTGCCATTTGACACCCAACTATGAGTTGTCGTTGCATGCCCCATGCTGTTCCCATAAGTTACTGAACTAACTAATTCTAAACTCAAATACAACCTCCGCTACATATGGTTCAAAACATTATTATATGCATGACTTGTTACACAAACATACTGTGTATAGGTGGACTTGTCACATTGTTGAAGCAGCACCACAGGTTATGTAACGTTATTATACTCAAAATAAACTATGAATGGTTCTGGTAAGGTGGGTGAAATAATTGGCAAAATCTGAGCAAAATGTGATGGGACTGTGGCCTTGTGTGAATTATCAATTAACTGTATACAGGGTATTCAACTACCTCTGTAACCCAACTGGAATGAGCATGAACTACGTGATAGTAAAATTATAATTGATCCAGTTGGGGACGAATTATAAGGGGATGGGCTATATAACAGAAGGAAAGACACACTTATAATTATGTGTTGGAAGAAAAAAAAAATGTTATGATAAAAAAGTATATATTTTACAATATTTGTAACAATAAGCTATCTTTATTATTTATTGCCGGATTTCTAAAAAGCGAAAAGATTTATGAGAAATGATATTTGTACATCTATTTTTTGACAACTTTTGAAACAACTATCTCTCATACTTACATGTGTTTTTATTCTCTCTCTTCTTCTTTCTCTCTCAATTGTTTTAGTCCAATAAAAAGAGGAGAAAATGGTTGTCACAAGAGTTGTACAAAATTGGTTATACAAATATCACTCATTCAAAATCATTTTAATTTTATGTAAATTTCATCCTTCTATTTATTTTGTCAATTTGGTTCCTTGAAATGACACTAACAGCCACATATCCTGGACTCAAATTCACATAGTGCCTACTATTATCCGTGTGAGTCAAGTATTTTGTTAATTTTTTCAAATATAAAGTATTTAAGTATGCATATTATTTTTTGGAATAAAAAAATCGCTTCAATTATTTAAGCTAAGCCGAAATCTAAATCAAAAGGGGAACAATACAAGAGGGGGTGTGCAATTAGCCAATCCGTATTGGGATGATCTCCTCTCAAAAAAGAAAGTATTGGGATGAGAGTACTGCTCTTTTCCCAAACGATTTTGCTCATTCTCAAATAAAATGACCAAAATGTCCTTACGTGACTTAAGTTACGCCAGTGTATAATTTATGTGAGTTAAACTACGCTGCGTGAGTTAACTCACGCTAGTGTTAATTTACATGGAGCGTGAGTTAACTCACGCTACATAATATGCAATTTTTTTTCGAAATTAAATAATTATTCAAATGGTAATATAAATAATATCAATGCTAATAATATAAATGCTAATATAAATTCTCAACTATTGCACAATAAAACCTCATTTTATTAATACTTTGATACAATTACGTAATACATAATTTGATACATTTTATAGGAATAAAGTAAATATGCCTCTTTGAGGTAAAAATATACCAACTTAGGGGTAACAAAGGATCAAGGTCGGTGGCAAAAGAGACCAATCATCTTGGAGCAAAAAGACATCATCCCTTCGGGGTAAGTGTAAATGTGGTTCTTTTTATACCCCAAGAAAGAGTCTTTTTATCCACGATAAAAAGATTGTGGGGGTAAAAAGAAGCAAATTTACATTTACCCCGAGGGTTGACCTCTTTGTGCCCCAAGTCGGTTGGTCTATTTTACCCCCTTCCTTGACCCTTTTTTACCACTGAGTTGACCCAAAGAAGCTAAAAAAAACTAAAACTATAAAGGTGAAAGAGTGAGGAGGAGAAGAGAATGTATGGTGTGAGAAAATAGTGAGTTTTGGATGTGTTATTTCTAGGGAGAAATGAGTAACATAGGTTTTATTGGTACTAAATGCAGTCAAAATATTCAAAAAAAACGTGTAAAAATGAGTTAAATTGAAGGTTGAATAACTGACCAACTTCGAAAAAACTTGTTCTTGAACAAATTTCACCAGCCAACTTAACGTGAGTTAAGTCACGCTAGTGTTAACCTTGGCGTGAGTTAAGTCACGCCATTGTGACCGGTTGTTACCCACTTTTGTTAATTTTTGCAATTGTTTTATGATTGCGTATTTAATTAATAAATTTCAATAAAGTAAATAAATAAATTAGAATAAATTCAACGTTAATTCGAATAAAAATTGTGTATTCAATAAATTCGAATAAAAGTTACATTACATTACATTCGGGAATGTTCCTTCCAACTACAACAATTAATGGGGTAAATTCAAACTTGCTAAACAACAGCTATCAAACATTCATCCAGAAGTTTTATTGTTTCATTCAAAAGATTAAATTCTTGTTAGTTAGGTTTAGATGATGGTATTCAAGTGGCAAAAAAATGAGATTCAATCCTTGACACTTCAATATCTTCATCTAAACCAAACTAACAAGAATTTAATCTTTTGAATGAAGCAATAACACTTCCGGGTGAATGCTTGGGAACTGTCGTTTAACAAGTTTGAATTACCTCATTCAGAGGAAGACAATTGTTGTAGTTGGAAGGTGCATTCCTTACTTAATCACGGTCTTTTGGCGGCATCCACTGGAACATGTTGTGCTCCCAAAACATGTTCTTCTCGTCGTTCATTAATTCCACCCAAGTGAATGATATTCTCCCCTCATCGAGCGTTGGACGTTTATACCGAATGAATTCCACCCTCCTTGTGTCTATAGGGTTGACTCCTTGGTTGAATTCATTCAATTGATCTTTGAGACCTCTTAACGTTACACCAAGGCACCGAACCTTCAACCTCTGAGGTTCTCCGCCATTGAATTCTGCATGAACGTCGATCCACCCGGCCATTGCTTCAAATCTACACAATAAGAAATTAAACATTTCATCAAACACTTGGAGTGCAAATTATACTTAAACCCTAAAAATGATAACTACAACATAAACATGCAAACATCTTAACAATTAAGTGATTTACATGCAACATTGTATAATTTCTTGCAAAAAAAAAATCAAAATTTTAACAAAACACTAAAACTAAAAAAATCTAACATAATCATGCAAACATCTAAACATCATAACAATTAAACACTATAAGTCATTTACATGTAACACTAAACCTAAACCTAAAAAATACTAGTTTAAGTGAAAAAATCTATCATACCAACATAATTTAAGTGAAAACTTACTTGTTCTTGTTGTTGTAGTGTTGTTTGATTTGAAATTGAAGGAATTTCGGATTGGGGTAATTTGAGAGAGATTTGATTGAAAATGAGGAAATGAGGCTCTGTTTGGACATATAACATCACATAGCGTGAGTTAACTCACGCAGCGTGACTTAACTCACACAGCGCAAGTTAACCCACGTCGGGGCAATATGGACATTTCACTTGGGGATGTGCAAAATCGTTTGGATAAAAAACAGGTACTCTTGGGATGATCCAAAGGCAATCAGGCCACAAAATGAACAACCCGGTTTCCTTCGTTTCTACCAAGAGACTAATTATAATTTGAAAATTGATGTTTCCACATGTGTTTAAACTGAAACACACCAGTAAAATATCGAAATACCCCTTCGGCAGTTAACTGCCGCGGAACATCACCTATCATTTTTCATTTTTTTTTCATCTTTTTTGTAGCTGTTTCAGATACCCTTTTGACTAAAACAAAATAAAAACTTGAATTCAGTGAAGAATTTTGTAATTTTTGTTTATTTGTAAAGTAAAGTAAAGAATATGTGTTGGCTGGTGAATTGGGAAAGGGTTGTGGTGTTGGTGGATATGGAATTGGAAGTTGATGTGGATCAATTCTATGATACAAGGAAAGATTTGGGTTCTGTTTCTGATGACGGTTTAGAATCTTGTTCTGGTGGTAATATTATTATTAATAATGAATATGTTACTAGATTCAATGTTTGAATTAACAACCTTGATAGTGTTCAACATAAAAGATTCAATTTTTTAAGATGGATGGGTTTGGAGTATGATGGGAATTCAGTTGAGGGAGATGATCCATCTTGTGGAGTTGACCGAATAAGTCGAACTATGGTCAGAACTGTAGAGGGTTTTCCCTCAACTTCAAACCAAATTGTGTTAGATTCCTTGTCAAACGAGGCTTCTAGCTTGTTAGAAAATCACGATGATGGTACAGAGAATTTGACATGTATGATAAAGAATTTGGATGATGGAACAAAATATGTTGTAGATAAATTGGATCAGGAGGGAAAACTTGATACTCTACGTGTTCTGGGTTCAAACCATTTGATTCTTTTCAAATAGAATTAAAACCCAGATTTTTTTTTTCTACAAAAATCAAGAAATCATCATCAATAGCAGCAACAACACATCAAGAAATCAAATTCAACCCTTTTTGATGAATTGAATATGGATGTAGTTTCTACTCCAGCAACATAAATCGCTTCAAATTATGTCGGTGTAACTACATTGATGGACGCAACTTATTGTTCTTCTTCTATAACCAACACATCACCTAATGTTGTTACTAGATTGGGTGAAAGTGTTTCTACTGAGAATAACTTTAGAACAGTCACCGCAAAATAATGTTTCAATTCTTCATTTCTTTAAAATTGGGTATGATTGATTCTGATGGCAAAAGAAGTGAATTGTGTGAATGATTGAAGATTGTTTTTTGATTCGGAAGCATGGATGTGGGTAATATTATGCCTACGGCTTTTGTATCAATTAAATTTCATGGTGCTATTTTGTAAATAAATCTAGGTTTTAATTGTTGTGTTTGAATTTGTGGAAGTCATCAATTCATGATGTTGAAGGGGTGAATTGATGTTGACATTGAGATTATTTTTCCCTGATATATTGTATAAATGTTGATGAATTTTGTTAATACTCGATATAGGATGATTAAATCATGATCAAACGTTATTTCTAGTCCAACGAGCCTATTTCTCCATAAGCAGGGTACACATTATTCCACTACTTCCATTCACCTTAATTTTTATCTGGTTTAAAGGTCTTGTCAGAGGCTATAGATTGTTAGTTGTTGTCTTCTACAATATTTCATCACATCAAGTCACCCTTCGAGATTTACCTCAAATCATTTTTAAAAATTTTAAAAATATAATTGCTCGGACCTCTGTAATATAATTACTAATAAAAATCCGTGTTTTTGCACGGGTCATGTAACATTGTAATAATTATATAAAAAATAATTAGATTGTTAATATTGTAGAATGTAGATATTAAAGGAAATTATGAGCATTAATGTAATGTTTCTATTAATTTTTTGGCTAAAGTGCACTTTTCACCCCTTAAGTTTTAAAAAGTTGCGATTTTGACCCCTATAAAAAAAAGGACAAAAGTGATCCCATGTTTATGAAAATATGCTCTTTTGACCCCTTATCTTCTCAAAAAGTTGCAATTTTGGCCCCTTTTTGGGGACACATGACGTCTTCTCAGCAATTGTGGGACGAAAGGAGCCAAAATTGTAATTTTTTTTAATAAGGAGTCAAAATCGCAACATTTTGAAACTTAAGGGTCTAAAAGTGTAGTTAAGCCTAATTTTTTCTCTTATATAAACAAAAATTTGTTAAATAGTTGAGTCACATCTGTTATGAATTTTATTTGCTTATATATGTGAAAACAATTTTTTATGTATCTAGAATTTTGAAAACTCGTGACCATTTTCAAAATCAAAATTAATGTAGTGTTTATATTAAATAAATTTTTATTTTATATGCAAAACACTATTCAATATTTGCACCGCACCCGTTGCAGATTTTATGTACTTATATTTGAATAAACAAATTTTTATATATGAGAAAGTCAATATGATAAAATTTTGGAAACACATGCCTATTTTCAAAATTTCAATATTTTTTTGAAGAAGCTAAACTAACCCCCTCAAATTGGTACCAGAGAGAATCAAACCTGAAACCTTGAGGAGAAATTTCAATATTGATGTAGTGTGTCTATTAAATAAGTTTTTATTTTATATTTAAAACACCGTTAAATATTTGAACCACACTTGTTGAGGAATTTATATGTTTATATATGCAGAAGAACGTGATTATTTTCAAAATATTAACATTAATGTAATGTTTCTATTAATTTTTTTTATATGCAAATTAGTAACTTTAAGAGATTAAAAGAGATGAGAATAAACTATTTTTCTATACTTATGACATATAAGAGTAGCATAATCTGTTTCCTATATTTATGTTATAATACATTGTTTTTTCTTATTATTTAATAGCAAATTGACCATGAAATCCACTAAATTAGTGATATTATAAGTCTAATCGAGGATTTTTTGTTTTAGCTATCATTCCTCTACCGTGATCGATCTTATCGGTGATTGAATGCTTTAGATATTTGGCTCAAAATTATATGTTGAGGTTCTAGAAAAATCGTGGCACGATTTTGGTTCACTTTCTGGGAGGTAGCCACTGTAAATATCGTGGCATGTTGGAGAGGCATTGTGGCACAACCAACGAATATAATGTAGTATTCTACTGTTGAACTTACTAAAATCATGGTACGATGGTTTCCTACGTGACACAATTCTCTCGAGATCTAGGCAATATATAAAGCTTCATTCTTTATGTTTTGAGAGAATTTTAAGAGAGAGAAACTTGAGAAACTAAAGAAGGAAACGTTAGAGTTGAGTGTCTTTGGTGAGAGTTTATTTCTTGGGTTCGAAAATATTTGTAAACACCTTTAATGGTGAGATTTCATTAGAGGAAGGATCAAAGAGCTTCCTTTAGTATTTTCTCTTAGGATTTACTATGAATGTAAACGACTTGAAAATGGATAGAAATTAGGTTTGTTCTTTGTGAGATTTTAAGCTAATTTCTTGTAAGATTTGTGTACCACTTTTATCATAGTGAATCGAAGAGTTGCTCTCTCTCCTAAAATATGTCATTTTTGGACTAGACTGTGTAAACAATATTAGTGTGTTGTTTTCTTCTTTTCTCTCTTATCTTTGTTGTTTTGAATATGTTTGTCGTGTTGCTTCACAATTAGATATAAGTCTTTTTGTTATTGTTGTTTGAGACTACTTTACTCATTGATTACAACTTCATTTCTTTTACACATCTAAGTTTATTAATGTAATTATTTATTCGAATTCACAGCAAATACAATTATGATTTTTTTTTCTTCCTTTCTTTTCATCCTCAACTGTACTAGTAGTCTAGTACCTTAGGTGGTAAGATTCCACATTAACAATATTGCATAGGATTCCAATTCTGATTTTAATAATGAAACATCAGACAGATATGTTAATTAATTAATAATCTTGATTGATTGACAAACACAACACAACGTGTTCAGACTTTCCATAACGGCTACATTCTCCCACAAATAAGTCACACCTCAGCTCTAAAAAATGGACAAAAAAGATTCACACACTCCTTTTTCGCTATATTCCCTTTTTCAGCTGACCGTTACACTTCCCTTCCATTCTCTTCTCTCTCCTCCGTTTCATCATGACGGTCGTAACCACAGCCACCGCACGCACCAAGAGGATCGTGAAACTCACTCTCGCTCTTCTCGGTCTCGGCTTCAATTCCTCCAAATGGTATAATTACATTCTATTATTTCTCTATTCTATGTTGTTGATTGAAGAATGGGGGGGTTTAAATAGAAATAAATAAATGTGGTTTGATTTTGCAGTAAAACAGCGGCGAAGATGGCGGTGGCGAGGATTAAGCTGTTGAGGAACAAGAGGGAGGTTGTGGTGCGGCAGATGAGACGTGACATTGCGATGCTTCTTCAGTCTGGTCAAGATGCCACTGCTCGTATCAGGGTAATTTTAGATTTAGAAACACACTTGGAATAATTGATTACTAAGTTTTGAAGAATTGATCAGAATAATTAGATTTGTTGCAACAATGTTTTGCCATTGCAAACCAAAGTTGAGGGGTTCTGATAAGAACCACATACACACACACCAGACACGATATTGACTCCGACTTGAGAAAATAGAGATTATTGAATGTAATCACTTATGTCGTGTTGTGTGCTAATAATTCAAGAAAATAGAAGTGATTGAATGTAATCACTAATCACACGTGTTGTGTCAGTATCCAACGCCGACATATGTCATACACGTGACACCTGGCACACCTTCAATCTGAAATGTCGGTACTGCCTTTTCATCTTAAGAATGGCGCTTCATTCTATAAAGCTAGATCATTGTGTCAAATTATGAACAGAAATTTCTAATTCTGTACAGAAATTTATTCTTAAGCATGGTGCTTCATTTTGTAAGGATGGAGCTTCATTTCGGTGTGAAATTACGTTTAATATAAACATTCACAGGATAGGAATTTGGATTGATAATATAATTTTTGGGATTAGTTGTAATTCACAACTAATGTAATGGTTTCGTTTTGATGTGTTTACCTTTTTGGCTGTGGCTAATGTCTATTGAACTTGAACGCTGAGACTTGTTACCTTGGGAATAATGATATGGTGATGTATGAGATGTCATTTTTCTTTTCGATATTGGGATGATGAATTTGTGATTTTTAACAAAAGATTTTATTGGATTATAGGTTGAGCATGTGATGAGAGAGCAAAATGTTTTGGCTGCAAATGAATTCATTGAGCTATTCTGTGAATTAGTTGTGTCCAGACTCTCAATTATTGCAAAGCAAAGGTGAAATATTGCTCTCTCGTTTTAGTTAAACTGTTATGAAGGCTTGAAATTATAATGCTAATCCGACGCATTTCAGGGAATGTCCTGCTGATTTGAAAGAAGGAATTGCTAGCTTAATATTTGCATCCCCTAGGTGCTCAGAAATTCCAGAACTTGTATCGCTAAAGAACATCTTTGAGAAGAAATACGGGAGGGATTTTGTATCTGCTGCTACTGATCTTAGACCTAGCTGTGGTGTAAACCGCCAGGTAAGTCATCTCCAGATTGCATTTTTCCTTGTGTTTGCTTATAATGAAGAACGGAGTGTTCGGATTTGGTGCTTGCTTGTGTGTGTAATATTTATATCCTATTAATTCTCGAAAGTATTCTCTCTGATGCCTGTTAGTTTCAATGTTTTTAGTTGATTGACAAGCTCTCGGTACGCACACCTCCCGGTGAAGTTAAGTTAAAAGTATTGAAGGAAATTGCTAAGGAATATCAAATTGATTGGGATACTGCAGAATCTGAGAAAGAGCTTCTCAAGCCTCCAGAAGAGCTAATAGTATGAGTTCTTGTTCTATTTATCTAACATCCATTTTTCTGTATGTTATATGTCGCTTGCTTTCTTATGTTGTCCTAGTTCTCCATTGATATTTTGGCTCTTCTCTCTTATCAGGAAGGGGAGCGCACTTTTGTCAGTGCCAGCACCTTACCAGTGAAGAATTCAACAACTGTTTCCATGGAGTCAAATAAGCCAGCAACAAGGTGAATCAAACAATACTCTTAGGATATATGATAAGGTGGAGTTCTTCAGAATTTGAGATAGGGAGTTAGTTAGAAAAGTTATTAGCTAATGAGGTAGTTAGGATTATCATGTATAAATAGGAAGGTTTTGGAATTAGAGGGATCATCGTTGAATATTGTATCTTTTGTGAACAGAATAGTGACTCTATTGTGAAGGAGAAACCTTTGGAGTAGAGATGTCTCTCCTATTTTTTTCATTTTCTTCAGTAAATTTGTGTTTTAGTTTCAATCCAATTATTGGGTTCCTAAGAAATACCCTGTTGCCTATATGAATTATATCGTTCTTATTTTCTAATGGGATTCTGTGATTTGATCAGATTATCAGGCGGTGGAATAAGTGATTCCATGCATTTTGAAGATTCTAAGTCTGCTGCTGAAGTAGCAACTGAAGCAGCTAAGAAAGCAATCGCGGCTGCTGAATTTGCTTCTTATATGGCTATGAAGGACTCTAATGAAGCCTCTCAACCATATTACAATGATAAGTTCTATAATGATCCTGCAAAATATACTCATGACTTGGCTCATAAATCAACAACGGAGGAGAAAATGCACAGGTCGCATAGCTTACCAAGGTCTGATCACATGAACAATGAGGATATATTGTATGGTGGAAAGGATTATAGAAGACACAGCTACCATCCAGCTTCTGCACACTCAGCCGCTTCTGTACATTCAGACATTAAGTTTGATGAATCAGACTGTGATGAAGAAATTGAAGCAGAAGAACCTCCAGTTACTTTGCCACCTAAACGGCTTCCACCACCTGTACCGTCATCTGTGGTTAAACAGGATTCCAACATCCGTGTTCATCCTAAATTGCCGGATTATGATGAACTCACTGCTCGTTTTGATGCTCTAAAATTCAAAAAGTCACAGCCATGAACCCTTTGAGCAACCACTTATCAAAATGTTCTAGCTTAGTTCATTCATTTATATACATATAGAATAGTATATTTTGTCATACTGATGAATTCTAAGAATGTCATAATCTTGGATGCTATACTTATTTTATTTACAATATTGGTACGCATTGTTCTGCCACCACGTATTATATCTGTTTCGAATATATGAATTGTGCTGTATAATTTTGCTAATGTAATTCCCAATAATATTGTAGCTCTATTTTACTTTTGATATAGCCAAAATCGTGTCATCATTCACTTCGGGTACATAAGTTGTTGCCCTGTATCCGAGCACCCAACACCACTTGAACCAATCTCTGCAAGAACCATCATTCTATTCCAACACAACATTTTCAGCCCAAAAACTCAATCAAATATGCCTATGTAATGAAATGATGTTATTACCACTAATGACAACATTACATTTAAATTTAAAAATATATAGGGTTAATTGCTCAAATTGACCTCGTAATATACATGAAGTTTGAAAAATGATCATGTAGAAATACAATACACGAAGTTCGGCAAGTGACTTAGAAGTTGAAAACTTTCATGATTTTTCGCAGGCATGTGTTAGGACATTAAAATATGGTTTTCCAACGAAAAATAAAATTTTAAAAAATATCCATCTAAAACTTGAACTTTGAGTTGATTGTTTGCAGATAAGTTTATAAAAATACAGAGAAAGGTTATGAAAAGTTTCATAACTTTTCTAAGATGCCTAGATTTATTTTATTTTGATTTTTCAACCAAAATATGCAACATTGCAATTTTGTTTCGAAAAAGCATATACTTATAGGTCAAATTTTGTTCCCAAATTTTGTACGCATGGTTATAACATTATCACAACCTTCACCACAAAACTTTTGAGTTTTGAAATGAAGGATTAATTATGAATTGTATAAGAAATTCTTGATTTTTTTTTTGAAGAAGCTAAACTAACCCACCTAAATTGGCACCTGGGAGAATCGAACATGATACCTTGAAGAGGAGCACACTCACATGTCCCAAGCCAATACCACCAAAGCCAATCCAAATGGGTTTAAGAAATTCTTGATTATAACGAACGAAAATTCATAATTAACCATTCCTTTGTCGAAAAATTCTAATTTCTTGTGAAAAATTATATTTTAATGCCATAAACATGTCTGCAAAAAAGCATGAAAAAATTCAACTTTTAAATCATTTTTTTAGACTTCGCATATATTAGAGGATCAAAATTATGAAGAATATCAAATTATCAGATTAGAATGTGTTTTTATTTTACAATGTCAATTTGATCAATTAACCCCCTCACATGCTTACCACCAATAATAGAAAAATATCAATAAATTATGGTTATGTTAACTTTCATGGTTGGAATCGTGGACCACTTGCTTAAAACTCATTTATAGTATTCTTAAGCTCACCAACCATAATACCTATTATGAACAAGTTATTTCTTTTCTTTGTGAACAGAAACAAGCTACTCTAGCATGTAACATAGTGTAGAAAGAGAATGGAAATGAATGCAGGCATGAGCAGTAGATGGATCAGAGCAGAAAGCAAACTAGACCACAAATGCATTTATCAAACATATCTTGATTTAAGTGTTTAACAAGAGATACATTCCCTCTAACTATTTCCTTTTTATTCACGTACATTTAAAATTCCTAAGACAACAGATATAAACGAAGAAAATACATTGATTCTTCTTTACAGAAAAAGTTATAGCATTTGAACACTTATTTAACATGTGGTTAGTTTCAATTCAATGGGGATAAGCATCCACAAACATATTCACAAATTAAACAAAGCTATCATGTGCAATTAGTGGCCTTGATTCCAAGATACTTTACCAGTTACCATTGGTTTTGAAATTGTTAAATCAATGGGGAACCGTCCATTTTAGCATTTTGGCCAAATTTTACCATCTTGTGGCAAATTAGCTAAAAGTTATCGAATGTTACATCATCTTCTTTTCTTCTTCTATATATTACCACAAGTAGAGTTTTGTTTTTGATAAATTACTGTTAGTAGAGTTTTTCTTTCATCTTGTGTATTTGTAGGTTTTTAGATATTTTGGCTCGTCGTACTTGTCACAGACTTTTGTGCTGTTTATTATAAATTTATTATGAATTAATATAATAAATAAAAAATAAAAAAATGTTTAAAATATTTTCTGAAGGGTAAAAATGGTTAAAATATAAAATAATTGTTTTTTTACAAATGTTATATTTACTCAATGACGTTTATTTTATGTAACATGAATACAAATTTGTATCATCATTTTTTTTAATGAAAATTTGTATCATCATATAAATGACTTGTTAAATATTTGAATAGGAGAAATAATTTAAGGAGGCTGAAATAATAACATAAATAATATCAAAATAGTTGGTTTTTCTATTTCAATTATACTCTATATCAAATTTCATTATAAGAATACCATATTTTTGGTGTCTTTAAAAAAGATAAGAATTTATATTATATGATATTATATTTGTTACATTGTTGGTGTCATTAAAACATATATGTTTAGGTTTTTTTTTTAATAAGAAAAAGATAAGCATAGTTTGTTACAATATAAAGGTGCAAAATATATATAAGTATAATTTTTTCCTAATTTTTTAGGCATCTATACCTGTACTTTTAATTAAAATCTAAATTTTATAAAAATAATCATACGCATTATGCAACACTAAAAAAATTATACGCATTAGCGTAACAAAAAAATAGGCGGATGAACATAAAGTATTACTCTAAACGCTAATGTGTGTGTATATATTTGTGAGGTTGAAGAAAGGAAATAAAAATATTTCGTATCATTAAATGACAGCGTGAATAAAAATATTTGTGAGGTTGTGATAATTAAACAATATTGAAATTAAATATACAAGTGATAAAAAGATAATAAAATTCCTTTGAAAAAAAGATAATAAAATTAAATGAAACCTCCTTAAAAAATTAAATGGAACGGTTCAAAAAAAAATTAAATGGAAGAAAAAAACATATTGAAATATAATATTAAAAAATAAAAGAAAAAGTTCCCAGCGTGAGTTGAAGAGAGGTGCTTGTGAAATAAATCATCGAGAAGTAGTTTTTTGAAGTAGCATTCAACAACTTTTGGCCAAAGCTCATTCCATTTAATTTTATGCATTCAAAAAAGTACTTGTTTTAGTAAATACTTAATTGATATTGTGTTTGGTCTAACTTCTCATTAAAAATGTAGAGAAGTTGAAAAAAAGCGGGATCAAACGGTACCTTAATCTTCCACAACGACGGTGTAGAAGCAATTGAATTTAGAAGAAAAAAATTGGAAAATAGTTAAAAATATAAAAATTGAAAAATAGTTTAAAAAAAATTGGTGAGTTGGCACTCACTCAAAGCCATGAATTATTGAATGACCAAATTGCCCCTCCTAAGGGCAAAAAAGGAAATTTATAAGGCATTCATTTTCTTATATAGTAATAGACTCATATTGGTATATTATAATTATTATTCTTTATATTTAGAATATATATATATATATATATATATATATATATATATATAATATTAAATTTAACTAATCGATCAATGAAAAAAATTTATTCGTCATGTATATGAATTATATTTGTCAACGACTTCTTTAGTGACCTATTTATTTGGTCGATTATATTAAAAAACAAAAATTTTAATTAATTATTTAGTCATAAATTATTAAGGTTTAAGAGATAAATTACATACATGGCATTCTAATTTTCATTTATTTAGAAGATATCAAAATATGAAGGATCAATCACATTCACAGTGCCATGTATGTGTCACAAATGTTGATTTTAATGTATTATATATAATTTAATCAACTTAAGGTTTAGGAAATGACTAATTTGCTACAATTTAATCAATTTATAGGACGAAAATGCAACTTTTTTGTTAGTAACCTTGCAATAGTGATATGAGACAAACAAAAAAAAAGGTGTTTAAACCTAAATAAAATATACTAAAATTAAGTATTTGTTTAGTGACAAAGAAACATTTTTCTCATGTATGTATGAATTGTATGTGTCAGCGACTAACGACTCATTTACATGAAAACAACGTTAGAAAAATGTGAAAAAAATTATAGTTAGGGTATTGGAATAATTCCTATTTATAGTTAGTGTATTATATTTGCTCTAATTTTTATATCTAAGATGGTAAAAAAAATACAATTTTAACCAATTTTGTAGTCACAAATTGTTCTGTCATATAAGATCAAAATCCACCGTCACTTCGTCATAGCCTCACAAGTCATCCAATTGTTAGCATGTTAAGTACCGAAGCTATGTCAAGATAGTCTTACATAGATATAAAAATAAATAAAATTATTTGAGCGTACACAATGATAAAAAAAATCACATGATAAATAAATTAACCATATCACTCAACCTCATTAAACCATTTTATTAAAAAAATATATATATTTGTGTATGCGTGTCTATTTTTTTAAATGTGAGTTATACTCAATTAAGTATTTCTCATGTCAACCTTTTATGAGCTTTCAAATCTTCCCTTAAAAAAGAAAAACGAGCTTTCAAATCTTGGTACCAGCACACAATTGAAATGTTTGTTGTGGTGTGTGGCTCATATGCATTGAAATATTCTGACCCTCTTTGAAGATGATGACAACTACATGAAATGAAATAATGGCTAGTGTGAAATATTGAAGACAGAGTCGGTTTGGTAAGATATATAAATTAGCTATAACTTCAAATGTACGACAAAAAAAACTTATTTAATAACTATCTTTTCACCGCAAATTTATAATTTAATTTATTAATTATATATATGAGATGTTTTATATTAATAAGTTTAAATTTATTGAATTCTAAATACTTAAATATTAATTAATATTAATTTTATTTCACTACTAGAAAAAGCAAAATTAGAGTGGGAAATTAGTGACGGAAAAAATAAAATCCCTCATAAATTCCTTGGTCGCAAAATTTAGTGACGAAATTTGAGAGGGATTTCATGTTTTCCCTCACTAAATTTCCCTCACTAATTTTTGTTTTTTTAGTAGTGTTTTTTGAATGAGTTGATATAAATTTTATTATAAACTAAGAATGTTTTTTTAATGTAATTTTACATTTATCAGCTAATGGAACCGTTGATTTTATCAAACACTTCAATTGACTTATCTATCTCATGATCAGCTATAAGTTATCATTTATTATTCATTACTGTTCCTTTATATATGTCATTCAATCAAATCACATCAACAAATAAACATTCATAGATATATCTTTTAAGAACTAACCTAAAAAGTGACATTTTTTTATTGAATTAATGTATAAAAAAATGGTTGGTGTGATTTGATTGAATGCAACTTTGTTAAAAAAAAAATTTATACATCCATTCAATCATAATTACAAGAAGTTGAAAACTCATGCAATGTAATTTATAAGTTTATGGGTGATTATATGTGTACACCTTATTTTTAAGGGTAATGTTAACTACTTTCTTCAGGGTATTAGTTAAGAACTTTAAATGATAATATTTTATAAAAATTTGTATAATTAGTGTATTGAAAATTGAAAATTTTGATATTTTTAAAGAATAATTACTTTATTTAGTATCCTTAAAAGAATGTTTGAGATCACTCATTTACAAAACCCTTTTAGTAATACTCATATCTATCACATCATTTTTTTAATTTCTTTTTCTTTCAAGATGTAAAATGAATGAATATGGGATGTCCAAAAACAACTTTCTTTAGCTTATATATTCTCATCTCTATGCTCACTTCTTTACTATCATAATTTTTCATCATGGATTTGTACAAGCCAACACACATGGTCTTGCTTTCAAGCCCAGGTCTAGGCCATCTCATGCCTATCATTGAGCTAGCTAAACGCTTCCAAATCCACCACAACTTCAAGCTCACAATACTCGCTATCACTTCTCAAACCTCAAACACTGAATCTCAAATCCTCAAATCAGCCACCAATTCATCACTCTACAACATCATCCAAATCCCATCACCAAACATTTCCTCCCTCCTCCCCGTCTCCGCCACCGTCTGCACCCGCATCTTTCTAACAATGCGCCACTCCATACCTTCCATCAAATCCGCACTCACAAACTTAACCCTCCCTCCTTCCGCGCTCATCGTCGACATATTCGGAACAGAAGCCCTACCCCTAGCCCTAGAACTCCACATTCCAAAATTCGTTTACGTAGCTTCACATGCTTGGTTTCTTTCCCTGTACGTGTATTCTCCTGTTTTGGACAAACAAATCCAAGGACCATACATTGATCAGAAAGAATCTTTGAAAATCCCGGGTTGTAAATCAGTTCAACCAAATGATTTGGTTGATCCAATGCTGGACCGGAACAACTTGGAATATAAAGAGTACTTAACCGTAGCGAAAAACTTCTCCAAAAGCGATGCCATCTTAGTTAACACATGGGATGAACTTCAACATAGAGAGCTTAAAGCACTTAATGATGAAGATGGAGAATTATCAAGTTTATTGAAAGTTCCTGTATTTGCAGTTGGACCCCTGGTGAGACAAGGTGAGTCAGAAACAGGTCAAGCTACTGAGTCTGTAATTCAATGGCTTGATAAACAACCAAAGGAATCAGTGGTTTATGTTTCGTTTGGGAGCGGTGGAACTTTGTCGTATGAGCAAATGAATGAAATAGCTTCTGGTTTAGAATTAAGTGAACAAAGATTTGTTTGGGTGGTACGTGCATGTGCGTCCACATCAGAAGCTGTGGACGCAGCGTTTTTCACCACTGGATGCAGTGGTGATGGGTTTGGTGATGAACTTGATCACCAGATAGGTAAGTACTTACCTGAGGGGTTTGTAGAGAGAATTAAGAGTAAGAATGTGGGTTTGTTTCTTCATGAATGGGCACCACAAGTCACTATTTTGAAACATCCTTCGATTGGTGGTTTTGTTTCACACTGTGGGTGGGGTTCTGTGCTTGAAAGTTTAACCAACGGTGTGCCTATTATTGCTTGGCCACTTTACGCGGAGCAGAGGATGAACGCGGCGTTGCTTGTGGAGGAGCTTGGTGTTGCCGTGAGGACTGCGGTGTTGCCGATGAAGAATGTGGTGAGGAGAGAGGAGATAGCAAGTTTGGTGAGAAAGGTTATTTTAGTAGCCCAAAATGGGAAGAGCAACCATGTGAGGGAAAGAGTTAAAGAGGTTAGGGTTAGTGCAGAGAAAGCTTTGTGCCAGGGTGGTTCGTCTTATACTGCATTGTCTCATGTGGCAAAAATAATAAACAAACAAGATATTTAGTGTTTCAAAAAACGTGGATACTATTGGGGATGATATAAAAGACAGAAAAAAATTAGTGATGTTATGGGTCAAATAATAATAAAATAACAAATATAAGAACGAGTGTAATATGTATGTTATGGGTCCATCACTCCGTATGTGTGGTGGAGAAGTTAGATGTTAAATCTATTTACGAATTTGCATATAGCTACAATTGTTGCGTGGTAAATGGTAGTCTCTCATAATTTTGCCACAGCTAATATAAATGTGGTGCGTAAGCCATGGGTAAGGGCCTCTTTTTTTTGGTAGTGTTGGTGGAAAGATCTATAGTTGGATGATTAATAATGAATAATTGAACTCAATTGTCACTCTACTTTTATAATCATATTAGAATCATCTCAAGACCTAAATAATATCACCACCAAAAAATATCGCTTATTATCTCGATAGATTAATGATTTGGATCCGCAAAATACATTAGAATGTTGTAGTTGTATGAATCATTACATTAGGTTTAGAGAAAGAAATAACTTTGAATTCCACTCTTTAAATTTAACGGTCCTTACAAATACAACACCATATAACATTTGTAGAGGATTCAAACATGTGGATTAGTTCGAGATGCTCTAGGGCTAATGCATGCTTATAGTGATAAATAAGTTATTTGGTTTTTAAGTCATATCACACTCTCTCAATCTCTTTCTCTCTTAAAAGTGTATACATTTAAAAATGCATGATATGAGAAAGGTTGCATAATGTCAAAAACCATGTTTAATCTATGTATTTAACTCTTAATTATAGATGTTGGTGACAACTTCCATAGAAATATAGCCAAATAGTAAACTTACGCTGTGTTACAAATGTAAATTCACAATTTGTTATGGATAGTTTATTAGTTGTAACTAGAATTAGTATAGAAATTAGTAGAAGGTTAGTGCTCACTAACCAATATAAATAGGACTACCACCGTATAATTTTCCATCTTTTATTAATCTTTTATTCATGGGAGCTTCTATGGTGCAGTTAGGAAACTGATTTTTTTAAAAAAGTTATTTTGTTTACCCAATGGTATAATTGTTCATGCCATGTTATCTAGTGTCCTGCTCGTGGACCACTCTAAGACTAAACTTTACCTTATTATAAATTAGTCGTCATACAAAATATCAAGGGGAATTTCAATCTTAGTGCACAAATGAGAATCTATGTGTTGAAGGCGAAAATCAGTATAGAGGAGAATGTGATGATTTTTTTAGAATTTTCTTCATTTTTTTTAATTGGCCATGTGTAAAAAAGAAATTCCATATCAGATTTTATTTTTAAAATATTTGAAAATTAATTTCAAAAAATAAAAAAAAACCCAAAAAATCATAAAAAAATTCAGATTTTTTTTTAAAAATTAAAAAGATTTAAAAAAATTCTAGAATTTAATTTTCAAAATACAAAAAAAAATTCAGATTTTTTATTCGAAAATTTTATTCCACAATTTTTATAAAATATTGGGAAAAAAAATCATTTTTCCACGACGATGACAAAACCCTCTAAATTTGTATCCAGATTTTTAAAAATTATAATTTTTTCCATAATATTTTTTAAAAAATCTGACCTTTTTTTAAATTTTTGAAAATTAAATTCCAGAATTTTTTAAAATCTTTTTAATTTTAAAGAAAATCTGATTTTTTTGCTAATTTTTTAATTTCAAAAAAAAATATTATAGTTTTTTTTTTCTGTTTTTAAAATCCGACTATTTTTCTATTTCGGAAAAAAAATCTTAATATTTTTCTGAATTTTTTAATTTTAATTTTTAAAATTTTTGGAAAAAAAAACTGAAATATTTTTGGATTTTTTTATTTTTTAAAATTAATTTTCAATTATTTTAAAAATAAAATCTGATGTGGAATTTTTTTTTACACGTGGCCAATTAAAAAAATGAAAAGAAAAAATTTAAAATCAGCGCCACGTAAGCGAATTTGCTGAGTTGGATGGGAGTATTATGAAATTTTTTATTTTTACGAGGATGCAAATCAAACCGAAAATTTTATAGGGAAGAAAATCGGAAATGTCATTTATTACAGGGTGAAAAACACTATTAACACAAAAAAATATATAGGAATACTAGAGAATACAAATCCAGAGTCGAAAGTACAATTGAACTCAGTTAATTAACTAAGTACATTGTTACTTATGCAAAATATACTTTTGGAAAACCTACGACCATTATATCTGAGTGGAGTTTAGCCATTAATAAGGAACTTAAATTTTTGAGATATTTTGAAGTGTCACTAAAGTGCAACCAATGGTATATTTTCAATGTGGTTTTATATTAAAAAGAAATGTAAAATTAAACTAAAAAAAAAGAGATCTATTGGCGATTTCTATTTAAATAATTTTATTTAAGTTAATAGCATAAAATAATGAATGCCATAACCCAAGAGCGCTTAGATGAGATGACATGAGTCTCTTCTAGCTTAACCAAGGTTATGGTTTCGAATTCAACCTTGAACATACAACATCGTTAAAACTTTTAAGGAGAGTTTGCCCTCCATTTGGATCTCATAGAACTCGGGAGATTAGCCTCTTCATTTGCACGTGTGGAGGATACCCGGTTTAAATAAATAAAAATGCTAAAAATATCGTGACAAATTAAAATTGACTGCAATATTTGTGTCAATTTAAACCAAATAAACACGGAGAAAAAAAAATGAAAATCAAACGAACATGCATTAAGAAAAGAAATCAAACAGCGCTGCATTGAGATAATGAAATCACCTCTGAAGCATGGGTACTCCAAACATAGAGAATTACCAGTATCGGGTATGCACCCGTACCGGGTACACGTATGGTACTCATAACTTAGTACCAAAGCATATCTATTTTTACTTAGTAGTTTCGTCGTAGTTGGTGCAGCAAAAACGTACGGGTGGTAAAAAAATAACAACAATTAGTTTTCTTTTTTATTGTATTTTAATTCTCTCTCTTGCTTTTGTTGAAAATAGTAGAGGGGATGCACAATAAAAGTAAAACTCTCAAGCAACATGACGATAGAAGTGTAGTAATTCACATGAATTTTTATTTTTTTATGTTTAATACCAACGTACCCGTACCTTCATTTTTTAAAATTTGCCGTATTACATACCGGTACTCGTACCGATACCAAGTACCGTACCCATATCTATGCATCACGAAGAAGAAAAACACTAAAGAGAACTTTGATCAATATAAAAATCACTTGTTTAAATTAAAAGAGGGGGGAAAATAAACACACAATATTCTAGGTCAATAAAATCCAAAATCACCCATTTTTGGTACAAGAAGAAGAGGATAAATTCAGAGAAAAGATGGATGCAATTCAAGCATGATTTTTATTTAGTAGTTTGGGGGCTAGCCCATCAGCACCTAAGGCATACAAAAAATATTCCTATTCAAGGTTGTTCCTCCTCCAAGGAAAGTATAGAGATATGGGCAAGGAATCTTAAGTGAATATCTTATGCAAAACAAGGAAAGATTTTGTTTCGTAACTCGTTGGATGTTGTTAAAAAAACATCTTTATGCAGCGCCTGGTTAAGATTCATCACTAGGATTCACCGCCTAAAAAAGTTACTATTTTCTAAACATACAAAACAAAGTTTTGTTCGGTATAATGGACATGTAGGAATCATAAGAAAAAGACTATGGTCACATTACTAGTTATATATAGTGACCAAGGCATGTATTAACCATAGAGTATCAAATCCAGTGAACTATATATGATCACTATGGCCAAGAGATTTTTAATGACTATATTATTTCTTTTAGCCATGGTTAGTTTGAGTTTGAATATGGACACTAATGAAACAGTAAAATTGCCTGCAATTTACATCTTTGGGGACTCAATTTTTGATGTTGGTACCAATAGTTTCTTGCCTAATTCATCATCTAGAGCAGATATGCAATTTTATGGGATTGATTCTCCTTTTCAAAAGCCAACTGGGAGATTTAGCAACGGCTATAACGCTGCCGATCGCATTGGTACTTTCAAAATCTACACGAATATTTGTCAAAAAAAAAAATCTACACGAATACGAATTAGTGACAAAATTTTGCGAAAAATAAAAAGTAATCTATGATTCTATTGCTAAGAAGACATGAAAATTTTAATTTGCTTTCGTTTTCTTTTTAGTATTGCATTTTATGATCACCACTAAACTAGTGAATCACAATCATTTATATATGTAACTTTATAAGTAATTTTGTTCCTTTAAAAAAAGTAATTTTTATTTGATTGTTAAAATATATTTACGCTGACGCTGTAAACTAAATCCATTTAACAAAACTAACACTAAGTTATATCGATATTGGATGCTTATAGATATGAGTTTCAGCATTATTATCAATATCAAAAGTACACCAATATTGTTAGTAGTTAGATATTTTCTTAGAGGTTAATGTATGTTTTGTTGATCAGTGAACTTACTAGGATACAGCGAGAGTCCACCACCATTTCTTTATCTAATCCAAAATTACACTGAAAATTTCAAGACTGAAAACATCAAAGGTGTCAATTTTGCTTCAGGAGGATCAGGACTTCTAAACGATACAGGAAAACGCTTTGTAAGTTTTGTCACAGCTAATTATACTTCAAAACTATAACCTAGCTACTTGAGAAAGAAAAAAAGTTTAACAAAACTTTAATTTAAAATTTTCATGAAAACAAATGCACAATATAATTATAACTGAGTGAAAACAGAACAGGGTTATACCGATGGTAGAGCAGATCCAACAATTTGAAACCGTTCACGGCAACATCTCACAAAATCTTAACGACACTTCCGAATCTAGAATTCATCAATCTCTATTCCTTTTTAGTGTCGGAAGCAACGACATACTTGAATTCTTTGACAAGTTTAGAAAAACCAATCCAGACAATGCCACACAAGAGGTGCAACAGTTCATAACTACTCTTATGAATCAGTACCAAGCGCATCTCCAGGTTTGTCACCTAACATTTGTCTTGTTAACTTGTGATCTTAGAGCACGTGTTAATGAATACAAAATTAAAATACATATTGTACATTTTCCTACATGGCAGAATCTACTTAACCTTGGAGCAAGAAAATTTGGCATATTAAGTGTACCTCCTGTGGGGTGTGTACCAATTTTACGTGGCACCACAAGTGATGGCCAATGTATAGACCAGCTTAATGTTATTGCACAATTTTTCTTCATAGCACTTAATGGGGTATTGCAAGATTTGAATTCAGAGTTTCCAGACATGAAGTACTCGCTTGGAAATACATATGAAATCATCGATAGCATGACTGAGAATCCTCCATTTCGTAAGTTTCTGCCATTGAATATTCTCATTGTATTTTTCTCACTCTCATCTAATAAAATTCTTTTGCTGTTCAAAAGAAAAATAAGGTTCTCCTAAAAAATAATAACATCAAAATTAGCAACTAATTTTGTTTTTCTATTTCTTTGTTTTGGTTTATGAAGCCATACAAGATGTAAAATCAGCATGTTGTGGAAATCAAACACTCAAAGATGGAGGAGTACCGTGCAGCCCAGATGCCAAAGTGTGTGAAAATCGAAGCCATTTCTTGTTTTGGGATCAATATCATCCCTCAGAGTTTGCATGTACTCTAGCTGCTCATAGTCTCTGTAATGGTGAAAGTCCATATGTATCACCAATTAACTTCAGTGTACTCTTTCAACCTTCATAATCATAATCATACTTGTTTTTAGCCCACGCCCTTTTCACCACTTGGATATTTATTATCCTTAGCTTATTACCACATCAATAAAAAGAAGTAACATTTTAAGCAATGGCCTCATTTGTACATTGGTATTTATGTGCTTATTGGTAGTTCGATTATACCTTAATACCATCAGTTCTGCTAATAAAATAATTAGGCACATATGTGGGAGGGTGTGATTTACATCCAATATCTTGTTTCATTTTTACTTTGCATACCATGAATCATTTGCACAATCTATAAAAGTTTGGACTAAGATCCAATGATATCTCATTCTCTTTCACTTATGGGTACCATTAGCATGATCTAAGAACTCTGATTAGATCATGTTAAGAGTACACCTCACTTTTGACATGATTCAACTTTTTGAAGGTTCAACTTAAATTTGACTTGCATGTTCCTTTATAGTAAAATTAGTTATCTAACCACTACGCAAATGTCATGTTTTATTATAAATTTTGCCGATAAAATATATATTATTTATTAATTCATATCTTTTATAACAATTTCACTTATATTCCCTTCTTTTTCTATATCTCATTTTTTTCTCTACTCCTTTGTTCTAATATATTATCTTTTTAACATAAAAAAAATGTTAAAATAAATACTGCATTGCTTTTTCAATTGACCATTAATTATTATTTTTTCAATTCTTCTTTATTATATTTCACTACATATTTCTCTTTGTAAAATTGCAACATTTTATAATTTATATATAATTTTTTTAGGGACTAAATTGGGTCTTTCAAAATTTGTCAGGGATTAATGTAGGCATTCACTCATTTCTTTTTCTTGTAAAGTTTGTTGTTAATTTTTGTGTTTGTTGTTTGTGGGTTAGTTTTATTTGATGGGGAAAATTGTGAGCTTAGGTTAGTTTAGGATCTTACTATATAGGTTCAAGTGGCTCATGATATGATTCTCTCCAAAACTATTGAGGTTTGATATATGGATGTAATTAGAAGGGTAGGAAGAAAGTGTGAGAATGAAAAGGAATGAAAATAATTTAATGTGGAGGTGGAAGGTGAATTTTTTTTATCATAACAATTCTATTTTTTAATTTGACAACCATGTGAATATATCACATCATTAGAATTAGTTAAGTTATGTGCAGACTACTAGTAAATACAAAAGTGGTAATATAGGAGGTCATGACCGGCCTAACATCTTTTGTGGTTGAAAACAAATTTTATATTGAGGCCTTTTAAAATTAAAATAAAAAATAACACAAGACTTGGACAAATAAATAAATAAAACTTAAAGTTTTTCTAACTCTTAAGAGTTGAAAATGTTAAAATAGGAATAGGAATACAATGATAAATCTTATTGTGACTACATACAAACAAATATGAGACATTTTTTATCTCATCCATCTGCATTTCTCACTTTGTGCACAATATTTATTCTCATCAAGACATATGACAAGAGATGCCTGGTTTATTTTCCTCTTACTTTAAGTAATGGGATATCATATATAGGGTCTCAGCTGAATCAACAAGCTAGCTGACCAAAATTTTTTGGTGACACAAACTCTTTCCCTCCTGTAAACATAGTCACAGCAGCCAACTCTGAAGCTTTCTCAGTTGGATGAAACCAATCCCAAAACAAGAAATTATCACGATTCTTACAAAGATTTGCGTTAAGGGCTTTCAAGCATGGACCTTCTCCATTGAACTTTCCAGTTCCACAACATGCTGACTGTGTATCCTTTAACCCTACAATATGTTAAAACAAAAAATGAATATCCACGTCTTCGGGTTTTAGGAAGTCAAAAGTGTCAAAAAAATAGTATAAAATTAGCATGTTTGATTGTCGAAACACATTTTTTTATGTCCGACCACTTTTTTTTAATTAAAACAAAATCTAATAATTTAATTTATTTTGTGAGCCCTATTTCCAATAATGAGTTTATGTTAAATTTATCGGTCGAAATTAGTCAAGTTCAATCTCTTAGTGAAGCTATCTTAGATTAAACCTAATGTATCTTTTGACCAAAATCGTTATTATGGTGTCGTTTTTCCATAAAAATCGAATGGTTAGACAAAAATAATTACTCCCTAAAAATAAATATTGAATTATTAACCATGCTTACCAAAGGTGGATGGACTTTTTAATAAGTCTGAGGTCATTTCAAAAGTGTTTGCAAGTGAGAACTCAAAATCTTCAAACCCTGAACTCAACTTTTGCAAAAGAGCTTGAATTGCTCTATGAAACACGATAGCAAAATCATTCAATGGCTTCACACAATTCCCTCCATTACCAGATGTTACTGCAGGACAACACCCTATAGGTGCAACACTTAGGATGCCAAACTTTCTAGCCCCTAATTCATATAGATTCTGCAATATATTATCCAATACACAAAGTTATAAAAAATACACTTATAAAAAGTAGGGAATAAAAACAGTAAAAAAAATTATACGGACTAAAAACATATTTACGAAGTAAAATTATATGATACCTTTAAATGAGAGAAATAGGTGAGTTGTAGAATAGAGAGATATTCCTCCACACCAACATGAAGGTCAGTGTTGTTATTTGCAAAATCGAAGATGTCATTGCTACCTGTACTAATGAGAAACACTGCCTTTGAAATAAAACTATCAGCTTTGGCTGCCCCCAAAATTTGGGTGATATTTCCACGGACCAGTGCAAATTGTTGCACCTGTTTTCCAAAGAAAACCACTTCTTGCTGCAAAATAGGAGATCACTTAATTAATTTTACTGTTTAAATAATTATATATAACTTTGTAAAAAAAATTAAGCAAAAAAATAGATATGCATAAATTCTAAGGTTAAATATGTTTTTGGTCCCTAAAAAATTGGGAACTTGTAAGTTTAGTCCTTACTTAATTTTAATAGGTTTTTTAGTTCCTACAAAAAAAAATTACTTATAATTTTAGTCCCTACTAAAACAAAGTTTGTATAATTATCCTTAAACTCTTAAATTTTTGAACGATTTGTTTGAGACAATTTTAGAACACTATGAAATGTTCATTTACTAAAATTTAGAATTTTTTTAACATAAAACGAATTAAATATGAATTTTTTAAAACGAAAAAAATTAAAGATAAAAGTAACAAAATCTGGATGTAGAAATCAAATTTTGTGATAATTTTTTGAAGAGAAACTTTTAGTAATGTTATTTATACGTTTGCGAAAAATTGTTCAAAACTTAAGAGTTTAAACATAAATTAAACAAATTTGAATTGATGAGGGACTAATATTGAGTGCAGAGAAAAAATTAGGGACTAAAAGAACTATTAAAATTAAGTAAGGACTAAACTTAAAATGTCGCAATTTTATAGGGACCAAAAACATATTTAACCCTAAATTCTACTATTATATATAAATGGGTTAAATATGTTTTAAATTCCAACAAAATCACCACCCATCAAAGGAACTATTTGGAGGATTAAAAGTAACCTTGTTTAGTATAAAATTTACAAAATATGGAACTATTTGGAGGATTAAAAGTAACCATGTTTAGTATAAAATTTACAAAATATGGATTATTCTTAAAAACGACAATATTATAGAGGATTAAAATTACTATTACAATTTAATATAGATTAAATTTGAAAACTCGTGATTTTGTAACGACTAAAAATATATTTAATCCTATATAAATTATGCTGAAAAATTAGAAAACTTAAATAAATACACTACTAAAAAAACAAAAATTAGTGAGGGATATTTAGTGAGGGAAAACGTGAAATTCCTCTCTAATTCCGTCACTAAATTTTGCGACCAAGGAATTTGTGAGGAATTTCATTTTTTCCATCACTAATTTCCCTCTCTAATTTTGCTTTTTCTAGTAATGATAAAAGATATAAATAGTACATGAAATTAACGAGGGTTTAAAATATTAATGTAGAAAGAATTCAAATTCTATTCATTTAGAGTTTAATTTTTTGTTTATACTACAATATGGTAGTGCCACTTTCTTAAGTTATTTCCTAATTTTTTACTAGCATCCATGTAATGTGATTTGATTTAATTTAATTGGATGTAAATATGTAGAACAAAAGTTTTATATTGAGTATACAAAGTAAATCTATATAGAAATTATCAAATAAGACATGTCGACAAATTGTTAAGCACAATTTATGTATAAATTGAAATTAAGTCGAACAATGTTTTTTTTATTTTTTAATTCTCTCTTTACCCAACAGTTATTGCTCGCTCCCAGCTGAACTTTCCTAAATACCTATGTGTGAGTTAACTCACGCAGCGTGAGTTAATTCACGCAAGTGTTAATTCCAGAGTGAGTTAACTCAAGCAAGTGTTAATTTCATCGAGAGTTAAGTTGCGCAACACATGTTAAGATACGCAGATTTTAACACTTGTGTGAGTTAACTCACGTAGGAGTATTTTCGGTATTTTAGTTGGTCGTGAGCAAAATGTGTTGGGTGAAGAGCATAATTTTTTTTCTTCTTTCCATTAGTTTAGTGGTCAACACATGCACAAATAAATGAAGAGGAAGAATAAGAGTTGTGGATATTATTAGTTTTTACTTATAGCATTTTACTCAATCTAACAATTTCAACATTTAACAATAACATATTTATCTACTTATATAAAGATCAATTATGTACCCAAAAAAAAGTTTGAAATACTAGTTATTACCCATTGTTTTTGTCCTGTTAGCCTTAGAATTCCAGATCCAGCTGAAGCAAAATTCACACCCTTCAAAATGTTCTGCTTAAAACCGTATTGAAATTTCTCCAAAGCCAAAAATGGTGGTGGACTCCTTTGATAGCCAAATTGTTTCGCTAATTTCCATTAAAAAAAATAGGAAATGAATATTAAATCAATAAAACCATATAATGTTTGCACACTATTTCATCATGAAACGTCAATATTGTTCAAATCAAATGTATATTTTTTATTAAAAAGTTAATATTGAAATGTGTAATTACCAATTTGGTCAGCAGTGTTGAGTCCATTGCTGAACCTTCCTGTGGCAACTGAATAAGGAAAATCAATTCCATAGTAAGGGACATTGGCTTTTGCTGTAGAGTTGATAAAATTGTTGGTTCCAACATCAAATGTTGAGTCTCCAAAAATGAATAATGTTGGTGCAGCCATAACCTCATTAGCTACGTACATTTCAAGCATTGTGAGAGATAAGAGAACAAAGAAAAAGACTGAAACATAATTAATAGAAAATTTATTGATTGATGTCATTTTATGTCCCTTATTGTACTAGAATCTCACACAACACTTATATTTCTAATCTCTTACACTTGATGCAAAACACCTTGCATGTACTTATACTTATATAAACATTTAAACGCATAAAAAGTAACTAAAAATGCAACAATGTAGTTTTTGTAGCATTGTCCCAATAAATAAATATTAAAATTTATAAGATTATAGAAACAAAGGTATCTGGATGGCCGACCATTGACTGCTCTTGTAATAATCAGCAAGAACCGATCAAAGCAGAATCTTCTTAGTATATAATTGGCAGTGCCATAAAATTTCCTACGTCTAAACCTGTTTGTTTGATTTATTTAAATTCCAAATAGTTCTTAAAATAATTGTAAGCAGGAAAGTATTGTACATTAATCATGCAAATAATTCAGCTGTGACAGATGCTTAATGCCAAAATTTGGTAGAGGTTTTTTTTTTTTGAATAAAAAATTTGGTAGAGG
>Ga0228710_1002161_pt1 | contig 30752 bp, 21 predicted proteins | sample MedpolnodulmetaG_FD_177995 | JGI IMG/M metagenome (GOLD analysis project Ga0228710, IMG submission 177995) | Root nodule microbial communities from Medicago polymorpha collected in Santa Monica, California, United States - pink nodules | ecosystem: Host-associated > Plants > Roots > Nodule...
CATCAACAATGTAATACTCTATGTCCTAATGAGCTTAGATCAGCCGGTAAGACAATGCATAATATATGTAAGGTACGAAATTCGAACCCAGCCACCATTAAAAAAAACACAACAACATAACATCGTATACACACACGAAAACACGCACCAACATTAAACAGTACTCTATATACACACGAAATACTTACATGAAAACAACCATGGTTACACAATAATCACAAGAAATACAATCAATCATGCTAGCTTGCTTATAAAATAAAAAGAAAGTTAAATGGGTATTGACATTGACGAGAATGAAAATCCATTCAATTCAATGGGTTATGGTTTTCTAAATTATCTTCTCTAGTATAAAATCCATTCAATGTGCTAAATAAGAATCATTTTGATAGGAAAAAAAATTGAGACATTGAAATGAAAAGGAGCTATTTCAAATGTCATTAAGCATTGATTCTTACCCAGTAAACTCTGAATAGATTCGTGGTGAGAATGATGGCATACGACAACCAAAACGGCGGCGGAGATGGTGGCCATGTACTGTAGAACGGATACTGATTTGTGAAATGGGTCTATCAATCTAATTTTGTTTTTGTTTTTTAACATAGAAAAAGGTTGAGACATGTGTTTAAATCTGAGCCATGAGATGAATCCAATGATGGATATTGACTCAAAGTTACATAACTTTCCCTCCATAAAGTTATACAATCCGAATATTTTTTAGGATTTAAAAACGGCAAAGTCATCAGTGCGCGAGTAACTTATGTCACCTACAGTGCGAGACTACTGAGATCCATTGGATTAGAATAGACTTCAATGGACTTTTTCACCTCTCTTCTGCACTATATTTGTGTAGTTCATGCTTTTACAACGCAATGATGACAATGTTCATGCGCAATCGGGTCAATTACGTGGCATAATTTGCAAATCGATATCACAACACAGGTGACATTTGTTTACACCAAACAATAATTATCTTGTTAGTCGAAATCGACAAATACACCACTAAAGGTTAAACCAGTTTTCCCTAATAGACGAAAGGTCAATTGAGTGCTATTTTTGCCAAACAAGGATTGTCAAATTCTTTCTTGAGTCTACCGGCTAGTATGTGGGTCTTGAAGACATCATAATGAGTCAAAGCTCAAGTAGAAATTAACATTGAGGCACTAAACCAATGCTCACCGATTATAGTGCCACAAGACACAAGAAGCGATAAAGGAAGCATGTTTTGAGGAAGTTCTCTGCACTTTAGACCTTGTCAACGGATCATGTTGTGAAGTTGAAAGCTGACATACAAACATAGGGCTCCACGAACACCTAAACGAGGATAAACTCATGCTCTACCCACATAAATAGCCGAACAAGGTTGTACACCACATCGTTTTAGCATGTAGGAATAGATTTGACTATCAATACTTACTATGTACAATGTATTCAATAGACAATCAATTAACACATAAGCTATTTTCTCTATTTTATCCATTTACCACTTTTCCTTAATCTTGGTTTATATGCACTTCTTAGTACAATACTACCCCCGTCCCAAATTATAAGCAACAAAGACTAACTTTTATCATATTTAATTATGTTTTTTCAAAAAATCATCTTTTTCAAGGAGAAATTAAATGCAATTTGCATTCATTATGCTTTCTCTTTCATTTTCATTTTCTCTATAACTAATAACCAATAAAAAATGTTTTTACATCTTTCTATGAAACTTATTTCAAGGATAACACAAGAAACTATACTACAAACTACAATATTTTAGTTTTTTTAATAAGTGTGAAAATATTTTTGTTGGTTATAATTTGAGACGGAGGGAGTAACAAAAAATTCATAAACTATGGTACTTAACGAAAGGGAATCAACTTTAATCCCATAAAGAAAGAGAATCACAGTTGAGGACGTAAATTGATTCCTCGACTAATCTCTAGCTTCATCAATAAAAATATATACTCCTTCCGGTCACTATTATAAGTAAAAGTTCACTTTTTAAATTCATTCAATAAATGAGGTATGTAGTTTATATATAGACCATATACATCATTTATTGAATGAATCTAAAAAGCCAACTTTTGTTTATAATAGTGACAGGAGAGAGTACAAAACAAGATCATACTAGAATCTATACTGTTTTAGTCGCTATGATCAATTATTCAGTTAAGGATTGACCATTATTAATTACTATTAATTTAAATTATTGTCTTGTGTTATTAAACACTAATGATCAGTTATCAATGATTTAAAGTAAGAAAAATTAAAATTATCAATGATTTCATTGGACTATTTTTTTCTAGTGAACTATGATAGGTTTGACTATTCTGTGAAGCATAAAGAGAGATCCAGTCTCAACCGTTTAAATATTTAAACATCAGTGTGGAGAAAACCTACATTGTAACGAGGATAATCATCCTTCTTATACTTGTTTTCTCTTAACAACGACGGGATGCTAAAGGTACACCGTTCATAATCTATCTACTTCTCTAAGAATATGATCACATTGTTAAAGTTCTAACACCTAATCCATATAATGGCCCATAATTATTCAAAAAAAAAAAAAAACTAATCCATACAGTGGCCAATAGTAGAACACATTTGGACTGTCACTCATTTGACTGTTTTGAAAAAAGTGTATTCCCTCGCTGCTCCATACAACGATAATCCGATTCCAACGTATAATTCCGTCTTCCAAGGTCACTTCAACTTCCAACCTAATCCATTAATTATTCTCCTTAATTTAGGTTCATTTTCATTTTCTCTATTCTTTTCATTTCCTTTGTAACATGCAATTCTCCAATGATGATGCTAATCAAAATCATAGCTATTGTGAAAATGAATGTGCTGATCCAAAGCTTTTAAATCATAAAATGGAGTCTTTTAATGAGTTTTCTTCTGATGCATTAGGCATTTTTTATGGCTGTTATGAATCAAATGATGATTCAATTGGTATCATACCCTCTTTCACAAACAAACCTTCTGAGGTTAACTTGAAGAATGTGATTTCTAGGGCATTTTCCATTTTAAAGGGACGAAACAAAGCATCGGAAACCAATGATGTATCGTTCTTTGGCGTCGGAAAGAATGGAGATATTGTCATTGACCCTTCCGTGTACATGCCAAGTGCGCCACCGATTGAGATCGATTATGGTCCTTATAAAGAGGTGTTAGAGGTCGAGCCGCCTGAGTGGCTTCGTGATAGCTCCACTACTGCTTGTATGCAGTGTAGTGCTCCGTTTACTGCACTTACTCGTGGAAGGCATCATTGTCGATTTTGTGGTGGTGTTTTTTGTCGAGGGTGTACGAAGGGGAGGTGTTTGTTGCCTGTTGCGTTTAGGGAAAGAAATCCGCAGAGGGTTTGTGATGTTTGCCATGGGAAGCTTGATCCTGTGCAGGATTTTCTTATCAGTAGTATTAGCAATGCTGTGCAGGTTGCAAAGCACGATGTAATGGATTGGACTTGTGCTAAAGGGTGGCTTAACTTTCCTATTGGTTTTTCTATGGAGCATGAGATTTATAAATCATCAAATACTTTGAGAAACTACTGCAAGGTTTTTTTTCTTTCTTTCTTATTGCTTAGTATAAGATTGCATTGAGTGACTAGTTATTTTATTTCATTGATGACTTATCTTATTGCTTGTATCTATGGAACACAAATGCTTCATAAATGGAAAATTTCCGGTACCTAACATAATATTCATGACACATGTTACCAACTAAAGACGCAAATGTCACTTGGATATGATACATGTTCAGCACATCTTATTATTAACTACGTTTTTTGTTACAGATTCGTAGTATGAAATAATATACTGATATAGGTGGGGAAAAACATGTAGTGAAGCATACTTGTTATGATCACGATTTTTTTTTTAATTGTCATACATCGACTGTTGATACATTATGATTTAATGAGAAATTATCAATGTAAATGTCTCTCTACTATTATTTGCGAACACATTTATCTTGAATTTGAAAATTTTATGGTATCTGTATCTGTGTCCTACTATGTATCCGTGTTTCTTAGGCTTGTATGATACTTGTTTGAGTGAGTGGTTGCTAATGCCATCAAGTATGGACTGTGAATTATGATCAAGTGATTGATTTGTTGCCATGCTAATAGTAGATTATTCATATGTATCTCCTGGTAGGTTGCCAGGTCCAATCCTGAGAAGTCAATCCCTTTAGCCATTCTTAAGGAAGCCAAAGGCCTAGCAATTTTAACAGTTGTCAAGGCTGGTGCATTGCTCTCATACAAACTGGGTACTGGTTTGGTTGTTTCGAGAAAATCAGATGGATCATGGTCAGCACCATCAGCAATATTCTCCCTAGGTTTAGGATGGGGTGCTCAGGTAATGAATCATAAGTGGATTTCTATGATGTGTAGAAATATAACTCTACGGTTGTGCTCATTATTTTGGATTAATGGAAAATGAAGATGAAAGAATAGCATGTGTCAAGTAATTTCTTTTATATTTCAATCTTTATATTCATAGTATTATTTGTATGCTGATCTTGCGTTTGCTGAAACCTTTGTTTAACCAAATATAATAGAAAGTCACTAATAATACAATATTAAGACCCTGTTTGGATAAGGAGCTTATTAAGTGCTTATAATAAGCTATTTCTATGATAAAAAGATAAAATAAATTTAAATTGCATTGATATGAGCTGCTTCTATAAGCTCTCCCAAACAGTCTCACAAATGCATATGTCAATAGATAAGTTCAAATAAGTCAGTACATACAAGCCCTAAAATCAAAACTTAATTGCTAGGCGTGAGCGCCTGCTTGTGCACATGCTTACGGTTTCTCTGTGATTGACACAGATTGGTGGTGAACTTATGGACTTTATTATCGTGCTTCGTGATATCAAAGCTGTGAGGACATTTTGCAGTCACATGCATTTATCTCTTGGTGCTGGATGTAGCGCTGCTGCAGGGCCTATTGGAAGAGTTCTTGAAGCAGATATTCGTGCTGGTGACAGAGGTTCTTGTATGTGTTATACTTACAGTTGCAGTAAAGGTTGTTTGCCGTAAAACTTTGTTTCTTATCTCTTAACCTTCTTTTGGATGAATTGAAATGACAAGAACAATTGTTGTGCAAGATTCGTTTAGTTACATAACCATTAGGCTATTTTGTGCGATGTTAATAATATTCATACTATGGCTTTAAACTTGCTTGAGTGGTTACACTGAGCAATCTTGGTTGATAAGGTAACACCAATTATTGTATATGGTGATTTCTGAATTTTAACCGGTTTCTTCCATACTTGTTCTCATTTTATTCTTATGATTGATGCTTGAAAGAATGACTAACATGGGATGTACTCAAATCGTAGGTGCATTTGTCGGAGCGTCATTAGAAGGAAATATAGTTGCAACGAGAATGGATGCAAATATGCAGTTTTATGGAAATCCATGTCTCACCACATCTGACATTCTTTTAGGGATGGTGGACAGACCGGAGGCTGCTGAGCCGTTGTACGGGGCTCTGCAAGACTTATATTCCAGTTTAAGCTGTTAGTTCTACTTCCAGCTGTATATAAATTGCACTCGTCATTCTATCCGCTGCATATATAACTCTGTCACATTCATTGAGTTCTTAAATGTGGTTCCTCAATTTGCATATTTGAAGTCATTAGGGTCTAAGGATCATGGATCAATACTTGAATTATATACCCTGATGCACTTGACAAATACACCAGTTTATCATGTGAATATGTTAATAACTTTATTGTGCATAGCCAATGGATTAAATAAATTATTAGTTTTGTTTCTTGAAATCTTATATCCTTATTGAGAGGTTTCTCCGATTCGAATCCTCTCTCTTGATGCAGCGGTGCAAAAACATTTTTATATCGATTTTTTTCGCCGCAATGTTTGAAAGAATCTGAGTCCAAGGTTCCTTTGGAATTGGATTTCCCGTACCTAACAAGATTACTAGCCAATGAGTGGTCATTGGTTATTTATTCCAGAATTGAATTACCAAAAAAAAGAGTGTAATGATTTTTTTAAAATGTTATGCTTGGGCTTATTCCTGCCAACTAGCAACGTTAATGTATCTCTGGTTATGTTCTTTTCTTTTAGAGTAAAATCATTGAAACAATATTTTATTAGACTATATTATACTATTAGTAGTTAAAGTTTGAACTCTGGGTCCTAATTTTGCGTTCCCTGGCTTGAATTATGCTCTTCTCCCAACTCGTTTTGCTCATTCCCAACCAAACTTCTGAAAATGCCCTTGCGTGAGTTAACTCACGCTAGTGTTAATCTCTGCGTGATTTAACTCACGCAGTGGCATTATAGGAATTTCAGTTGGGAACGAGCAAAAACACTTGGATGAAGAGCAAAATTCCTTGATTTTCATGTGCTCCTGTGGCAACATTGACAAACTTGGAATTGTGATACCCATTACCATGTGGGTCATTTGGTGGGCTATAAATATGATTTTCATAATGATGCAATATGTCTCTCATGGCAGAGGCGTCTTTGTCTAAAATCAAAGTTATGACTCATGATGTGACTCAAACTTTCAGTGGTATGCATAAAGAGATTACTAACAGTCAACCTCAATTTATTGTTTTGCAAAGAGGCCAACTAGGTTCGAATATTCTTAATGTGGATGTGTTCTCAAACTAACCTTGGGATGATGGGCTTTGGTGGCTTAATTAGAGACTCCAATATTCTTCATGCATAAATTTTGGCTTTGATGCACGACACAAGATTCAAATTTGTTGGGAGAAAGGTTTGAAAGACATTGTTTGCTATATTGATTTTATGCATACTATTCACCTGGTACAATATGCAAATGTTTCCACTCATCACTATGGAAATGAGATATCCATTAGTTGAAAGTACATGACTAAGGAGCGGACGGACATTCCAACTCTATCGCACTCTTAGGGAAGGGGGAATAGGTGCGTTGATTATTTAGCCAAACTTAGAACAAGGTCTACTGAATTAATGATCTACGTATTGTGCTCGATCCCCCAACAGAGCTTCTCTTGCTATTCACCGCAGACATGTTGCTTATCATCTTTTCACTTCCTAGAGTCTCTGAGCCCAACCAATTGAACTGTCTTGAGGACAATTTACAAATAAGTTAATTCTATTTTATACTACATTTAAGCTAATTATTATGTACCAAATAGAACTAAAAGTTTTTAATTCCATTAATCTTATTTTTGCACGAAAGGACTTAATAATTTTTATATTTGCTGATCAACTTAAATAATTATTTTATACTAAACCTAGTTCTTTCATTTATCAAGAGTTATAACATATTTTATATTCACCGTTATATTGTTGTTAATGATATCCAAATTATTAAATTGATTAATATTTATTAAAAACAAACAAATTAAATAGGTTAACAGTCAAAAACCATTTTGCATGTTAATTGGATCGAATTTATTCACATCTGAATGACCCTTTCAACCTGATTACTCTCTCTTCCCCCATAAAATATGGTAAATTCTACATCACTTCTATTACTACCACTTTCTGAATAGGTTTTAAGTACAATTTCATGTAGAAAAACACAAAACCACTCTTGATAGTAAAATTTACAGCATGGGAAACAAAGTTTGCATGCTTAATTGTGGTTGTGTCCCCATAAAAAATACTAAAAAAAGAAAGACTATAAAACAAAATCTCTCAACTCCAACATCATTTCCTAATCCCTCCACTGATTTTACCCTAGATGAATATTTTGCAAACAATGAAATTACTATTCCCACCCCTCTTCCCATAAAAGAAGTCCCATTTTATGATTGTGAAATTTGCTGTGAATCAAAACCTCTAAATGACTCATTCAATATAGAAGGTTGCACTCATTTCTTTTGCACCAAATGCACAATCAAATACATTGTTTCAAAGCTTCAAGAAAACAAGCTTAACCTAAATTGTCCCGAATCACGTTGTTCTGGAGTATTGAATCCTCAATATTGCAAACCAATTTTACCTAACAAAGTGTTGGATTGGTGGGAAAAAGCTTTGAGTGAATCAGTGATTCCTGAAGAGAATAAATTCTATTGTCCTTTTTATGATTGTTCAGCACTTTTAATTAGTGAGAATGATCACAAAAGTGAAGTGATTGCACAATGCATATGTCCTCATTGCAATAGAATAATTTGTGTTCAGTGTAAAACTCCTTGGCATCAAGAAATGAGTTGCGAAAAGTTTCAGAAATTGAAGGATAGTGATGATGAGCTTATGTTTGATCTTGCTAATAGGAGGAAATGGAAAAAGTGTCCACTTTGTAAGCAGTTTATTGAAAAGTCTGAAGGATGCAATCACATGAAATGCAGGTGGGTAATTCATTTTTTTTTCTTTCTTTCTTTTCTACACAATGTTTTTGTTTTGAATTCATTGAATGTGTATGTCTTTGAATTCTTGATTAACCAATAAATCTTATTTAAGGTTTCATTTCAAGGGAAAAAAATAATTGAACATATATTTTTCTGTCCTTGGATACTGGATCTGGATGTTTATGTTCTTAAGTTAAAATTTTCAATTTTTTTTAGCTAAAGTGACATTTTTTTATTAGGCCAATGTTCGTAAAGTTAGTGGTTCGGATTTCAACTTTGGCTTAACGGAGGTTGACAGAAATGACTTATCCGAAATAAACTCGAAACTTAAAGGACCTATCTGAAACCTTAGAAACTTAAAGGACTCATCTGAAACAAACATGAAACTTAAAGGACCCAGGGAGATATTTGACCTAAAAGATATTAAAGTTAGTTATGTTAGTTTTCGGGAACTACTTATAACTCTTTCAATGTCTCTTAGCTATTCAACTGAACTAACAGTTTCTTTTGCCCTTGCTTGAAATAGCTAACTTTATCCTCCAATAATGGATAAAATCCCACTTTATTACTACATGGTTATACAACTTTGAAAGAAAAAGGAGAGAACTGGGTAAAGTAATCATATTCTATTCTATAGTCCAAAGCGGTTCCTCTCCTTGTTAAGGAAAAAAATCCATAGCCATAGTTGTCGAACTTGTGTTTTTTGGTGGATATTCGATATTGGGTCTATTGGGATATAGAAATATTTCATGATGAACGTATTGAAAAACCTTCTTTTGATTTGCCAAAAATATCTGGCGTTCATTTATTTCTTGCTGGGGTGGTGTGTTTTTGCGCGTTTCATGTAATTAAGAGAAGTTTTTTCCGATCTTTCACTAAGAAAGGTATCATCACGACAACAAAATTAACCATATTAACTAGTTGGAGGCTCCCCATGGTTTAGTAATAGGGCGGGGATAACGTCTTTTCATCTGAGGGATTTATTTCATTCATAATCACATGGGACTAACTAAAGTGACACAAATCGCAGTTTTAGATAGTATTTTTCGGGATTGAAACTCCGTCTCCTAATGATATAAAATCAAACTCTTGCTTATACGGTAGATTGTATAATCAAAGATTTTTTTTTTTGGAAAACTCCATATAACCGACCTAAAGATCGACTAACCTTGGGATCAATACCACTGTCCACTAGCGAAGGATAACTGGTTAGAGATAAGTGATTCATAACGTAGAGCTAGACAATCAAATTTTTCTTTCAATAATAAGAAAAAGCTAGACAATCAATCTCTTAGGAATATATCAAAATTTGAAATTAAACCAGGAAGCCACTAGGCAATAATCCCTAACAACACTCCCAGCACAAGGAAGATGATTATTAATTAATCCTGATATTCATTTATTTACGTTGGAGCAAGAAAACTCACAGTTGGTTTTCTTGCTCACACACTTTTGTTTCTTAACAGAAAAGGAAGGTTGAAGAAGGAGATAAATATTTTGGAAAATTGGGGAGAAAATCAATAATTATGTTACATTTATTGGTATTTATATGCATATGGTATATGATAATCACACCCGCGTAGCACATAGCTGAATTAATTAACTGCCTAACCTAACAAACCAGAAATTTGAAATTCCAGAATTACTTGCACATCAAGTAATAGATCATTGGCTGATATTAAATTACACTATCAACACAACATCTTAATTCATATTAGTCAATGTTTCAATCCCAATCAAGTCTCCTAACTTCTTAAACACTTTAGTTTGAACACCTTTGGTTAATATTAACTCATCAACTGTTTGGTTCTCACTTTTACAATGCTCCAACTTTAGCTTTCCTTTGCTTACATGTTCTCTCAAGTAATCGAATTTCATATGTTTATGTTTACTACTCCCATGTGCAAGGTGATAGCTTATATGTTATCAATCTTCAATGTCAATGCTTCACACTTCTCATTGCTAATCTCTTCAATCAAACTCATTAGCTAAGCGGCTTTACATGCACGAAGTGATGCATCTATGACTCTGTTTAGTAAAAATAGCAGATAATTGATAAACTAGTTGATAACTTATTATTTATTGTTGCTGACTTATGACTCATAAGCTAATTAAAATGTTTGATAAAATTAACGGTTTAACTAGCTAATAAATATTAAATAAATTAAAAGACATTCTTAATCTATATTATATATAAAGAAAATACATGAATATGAGATGGTCTCATTTATATGAACTTGGTTCATTTTAGTTTCTTACCATGAAAAATTCTACGGGCTACCGTCCCATATGTATGAACTTGGTGAGGATAGTATCTATGTCTATGGGTGTCCTTTGGAGCTAGTTTACTTCGTTAAATTAAAATATATTCTTTAATTATTTATTAATTCTATTCTTTGAATTGTAGGTGTTCGCACAAGTTTTGTTACGAATGTGGACGTGGCCTTGATCCTCCTCACAAAGATTGTAATCATTAAATGAAAGCATGGTCACTTCTGTATAAAGAATAATTAGAATCATGTTCAGGATATGAGAAAACGAATTTATTTGCTCAAGAGGAGGCAGAACAAGATTTATTTCAAGCTTCTTAAACTTCATTTTGATTAGTTAAGTTATATTGATTAAAAGAACATTTATTTTGCTATTTTTTTTAAAGGATTTATTTTTCTATTTAATAATAGTTCTGCTTTGTGGTGTTTTTTAAAATTATTGTGACTTTATTGTATGTAGTACTATTCATGGTTCGAATAAAATAGTATTCAACCGTTTAACAAAAAAAAATAAAAATCGAAGTACGAATTTAAATGTTTCTACTATGTCCCTTTGGTGTGACTTCCTTAACTCCACCAAAGTGTGTTAAGTACGAATTTAAAGGTTTTGAAGAACTACTAAAATAGGAAAAAAATTAAATATAAATTAAAGGAAAAAGATATAGGTAAATGCGAGTAGAATAAGTGGTTTTATTGATTAGTCTGTTTAAAATAAAATGTGGAAAAACATTTATGGAGAAAGATCCAAAACGTATATGTAATTTAGGTCATGATCGTTACCTACAAAGACTAAGCTTTGATTATTGTTATTTAGCTAAACTTGTATGTAACTTGTGCAAATGAGACCGTTCTCGTATGTATGTGGTTCCCCAAGTTTTTTTCTCTCTCTATGCACCTTGTTTTGAGTCAATTTTTTTTATTACCATATCCATGCAAATTTCTCTTATTGATCATGCTTCCTAGATTCTAGTCGTGGTTGTTACCTTGAGCTATAAAACAAGAAAGCGAGTCTATGAGGCCTAATTATATGTTCTAGGTGAGTTTGACCAACTATGACATGAGCAATGCTATAGATAGCAACATATTATATCCCGAACAAATCACAAATACAAGTGGACCAACGAAAAAACAGGAACCGACGGAAATTACAGCAAGTTTGGAAAACAAATGGAAGTGAATAAACAAAGGCAGAGTCGAATACAATGTCGGGACAAATTCGGGCTTATTTTCTCGTGTTAAATGGTATTCTCGTTTTAGGTGAGTTTGACCAACTATGACATTCCCAAAGCCACCGTGAAACTCTTTTGAACACATAAAGTTTGGATAAGTCATCTTTAGATGTCCTTAATTTGATTGATCACTCACTCTAGTATCTAAGAATCTACTCACCCTTAATTAAGTTGTAAGCCATTTTTGACTAACAACTTATTGTTTTTAGGTGTAAACAAACGGGCTTTGCGTCACATTAATAAATTAAATTAGTTGAGAAATAATGTGACACAAATGACTAGTATTACTTTGCGTGAACAATATAATCATTGCAACATAAAACTTAACAAAAAGCCGTTGAAATACATGTCTCAGCTTGTTAATAGCTTATAAATCACTAATCATTTTCGAACAAATTACCCTAACTGTAGTTTTAGCCTACGGAAAATAACTTCACAATTAATTTGCCTCATCATTTGTCAACCCTTCCTGGAATTTGCGATAACCGAACTTAATCTCACCACTTTGCTATTTTTCTTGTTCTGCATTCTTCATCTCTTGTTCTCCTACTTCCATGATTTCTTGACCTCCCATTATCTAGTTCTCTTGTTCCTTTATCATCCATAAATTTTATGAGATGTTTTGCTTGGCTGAATTACATGATTTATCAATAAAAAGACTCAAGACACCTATCCAGATGTCTGATTAAGGAAAAAACCGAATTACTCAAATCAAAACAATATAAAATGTCACTCAAACTATAAACAACTCATCTAAAACTCCTCTAATTTCTTCAATTGCTTATTAAATTAATGACTACAGAACATAGCAAAAACATCATATCATGAGGTGTCATCATATGACACACTGATAGATAATTCACCCCATCATATGCATGTTATATACCTTTTTTATGAACCATCAAATTTCCGGACCAGGGTTTACTGCTGTAGCAAAATCACGCAGTTTCACATAGTTACAAATCTCAACCATTGATTCGAGATCAGATCAGACGATTCATATTAGACTAATAATTCCACACAGTTAACAATCTCATCCCTTAATTTAGATCGGACGACTGGAAGCTGTTGCTGCATCACACAGTTACAACATGAAATCCATTTCCCAAATTTTCATACCCTTAAACTAAAATCATTAAAATTTCATAACTTATAAAAATTTCATAAAACATCTAAATAGTGTAATCAACAAAAGGTCAATTTAAATCAATAAAATTCCTAATTACACATATCAACAATCATATATAAATCAACAAAGTTTCCAATTTCACAAATCATCAACCAAATACATAATTATCAAATCAATCAAATAAACATAAACCCACTAATTTTCTATTAGGTTTAAGTCTAATAACGGGATCTAGATTATATTAATTGCTAGGATAATTTATTAAGAGATTGGGAGTTACGACTAGTATGACACATGCCTAACTGTAAATTCATTTCATATTTTAACACCTTTGTGCACAAAAACTTTGTGACCATTTTTTTTTTGTTGACTAAAGGAGTATATTCATTATTTATTTGATAAAGTCAGACTTTTATCTTACCGGTGGAAGAAGACAAAATACTTTAATTTAAATTTTGGTAAGCATGGTTTGTGGCTTAGCCTCTTCTCTTGTTTGGACATTGGCTAATAATCCCTTTCCTTTTTCTCAATTTAAGGAAAACCAAACCAACTTAAGGATTTCATATTCTAAAAAAAAAAGGGATTTCACTATGCCCAGCGGTATAGTGGAACTTAAGTTGGAGCCGCGCTTTGTTAGTTAGGGAGGCAAGTGAGGTGTCTACGTTGCACGAAATTATTATTGGCATATAACCGGCAAAAAATACACCACAATATTGGGTTTGGTTGTCGGACGTTGCTAGAGGCTTCTCCGTTAAATCTTGCTCTCTCTGGTTGACAAAGGATGGTGTTTCTAGGGGGAACTCAAACGAAGACATCGTGGTTCAAACACATACTGGAGTACTGGAGTACCTAGCAACAAGGGAGAATTCGTAAGAGAGAGGCATCTTGATGTCTCAACACTAACTCAACTGCTTTTCTGCAATTCAAACACAGAATCTGCCCAACACTTATTTTTTTCCTGCACAATAAGTTTTGTGTGGAATCAAGTTCATGGATGACTTGTCATGCAAGTCGTCCAGACTTGAACCGGTACTCTCTCATTTTCTGCAACACAATGGTAAGAAAGGTAAGAAATTGTCACTGCTAGTGTGGATGGCCATAGTTTGGCGCATTTGGCTAGGTAGGAATCAAATTAACTTTAAAGGGAACTCATGGATGTAAGCGGCATACTGTCACATATATAATAAAATGATTTCGAGAGGATGGTTATTAGGCCAAAAAGGATGCATAGAGGGCGTACAGTACTCTAGTTGGTGTATAAACCCTCTGTAATGTATTTAGCAATTGTACTCATTTAATTTGGGGTTGAGTATGCCTTGCACTCTCCTTTATAAAATCGTTACTTATAAAAAAAAAAAGTATTGGACAACCAAAAAGTTGCAACATACCATTTCTCACAATCTTTAGGGTTGAAATGATAAAGAGGTCATCTATTTAATTTGATTTTATTCTTAAATTGCAGGTGTAGTTGTAGATTTTGTTATAGATGTGGAGTTGCCTATCATAACGGTAGGCGCGGTTGTTAGTGGAAACCCCTCTATATTAGTCTCTAATGGTAGGGACATATTTCCCAAGATATTTAGCCAGTGGAACTCTCTCTTATTTTAACCCATACCATTAAAGATCTCTTTCTTCTTTTAATATTTTTAAACTCTCTTTTCCTGGTTATTTTTTATAGTTAATATTTCACTGGATGGTGATGCAACCAAAGGGAATACAAGCCCGATAAGCACAATTTGAAGTGATTTCATGAATGATCATAATTATGTTTGGTTCTACTTGTTGTTTATGTCTTCTGACGATTCTACTTGAAACTAGGAATTGCAGCTTTTGATTATAGAATTGATTTTCTTACATAAATTTACAGTTCAACTCGCTTTTACATTAATGTACTTGAACACAAATCGCTCAATAAGTAATAATTAAATGAGTGTAAAGGGTGTTGCACCATTTTTAACTTCAATCATATTCGAAATAAATAAAGAGCACACCAATAAATAATGGAGAATGTTAACCAGTGTCTTAAGTGTATTGGTTAAGCAACTAAAATAAGTAAGGGTCTTGTTAACTAGTGCCCCTGGGGCACTAGTTAAGGAAACAAAAAAATTCTTTTAGTCATTAATGTACTTGAACACAAATCGCTTTTAGTCATAATTACTTTTAATCAAAATTAATTCTATCAAAATCAATTGTTCTCACCACACAACCAAATACATGTCTATGCACTGTGCGGTAGTATTTGTATTTAGTGTGATTTTTTTTTTTTTATACAATATTCTCTTAAATTTTAGTTATATATCATGTTGCCATCCGAGAGGACCACTGTATGGATTAGGGTAACAAAGTAAAAAGAGAAACTCATCGGCTGATTAGCAATAATGAAGAACTGGTCAAACATAACTCTTCCATCTACATTGAGAAAGTGTGCAAAATATTTCTAGTTAAAAACTTTTTATAATGTGTATGATAAATCTATAACATAAAACTAAATTGTTTTCTTAGATAAGAAAAGTAAATTTTTTTTTAATAGAGGTTTATTTACCCATGCTTGATTAAGGCTCCATACTAGTTATACAAAGGCTGCTCTATCTCTTATTCCTTAAAGTTAACCGAACGCAAAATGTTGTCCTAGATTTAACCAAACTTATTAATTTTATTGTATTACCCTTATTTAATTAACCCTATTTAATTTAATAAAAATGTTATTTTCAAATACTTCTGAAATCAAAAACAACAGATCACTCCTAAATCCAATCCAATCCTATTTTCGCTCCTATTTTTTTGAAATTAGAGATCGCTTCTATTTTGTTAATAGATCGCTCCTATTTTTTTGAAAAAACAGATGGCTCTTATTGATCCAATCCTTGCTTAACAAATTATCCTATTTTCCTACCTCATATGATACAATACAATAATTTTGTTAATGGTTCTCTTTCTTTCTTACACTCATTTAACGTCTCAACACTTTAGCCATTGGGTAACATTTTATAAGATAGATAGTTTATTTAATATGTGTTGATTTTTAAATAATTTATGCGAATACTAAACAATACGTCAGACCCGTGCGATGCATGGGCCTAAAGTCTAGTACTAGTTATATTGAGGCTGATATATACCCTAAAAAAGGATCATAGACGCGGTTTCAGTGCCTAATTTTGCGATATTTTTTAATAAGAGAAAATGCAATGTATTAATAATAATAAGCATTCCTCCGAACATGAGATGTACTGGAGAGAAACATTAAAGTCTTCCAAATGGTACTCAAGCGAAACAAATTGAGAAAAAGGAAAGGGATTATTAGCCAATGCCCAAACAAGAAAAGAGGCTAAGCCACAAACCATGCTAACCAAAATTTAAATTAAAGTATTTTGTCTTCTTCCACCGATATTTTTTAATAAGAGTATTATCCAAACACATGAAAACCGAATTACAGACATAATATCGCTAAGTTTTTGAACCTCCTGTTTAATAGCTAAACTGAATAAAATGATTTGAAATACTTAAATGATCAACTGAAGGTGAAACCAATCCAGCAGTAAACTTGTCAAAATGCTCTGTTAAACTTTTTCTTTTTTTTGAGGTAATATCCCTATGCTAAAGTAAATCCGATACAAGTGAATGAAAACGAGGAACAAAATTAACTAGCATCTGATATGTTTCACTGACAGAATAACCAACATACACTCCCTCCCTTTACCAAGCCCTCTTCCCACGCAAACAACCGCCACGCCATTTTCAAACTTTGCTCCTCTTCCCAAGCCAAAGAAAACATATTTGCAAAATTAATTGATCCCATAGCTACTGGCCATCAATAAGAGGGATAATCCGTAAACAAATGATAATCAATCTCGTAATTGATATCATAATTGATGTGAATTCAAAATTAATTTAATTTGTTACCATTTTTGTTTTTTTTAATTACTATAGACAATTAATTAGGATAATTTTTTTTAGGAATTTAATTAATTAGGATACCATATTACTATGGAGAATTAGGATACTATTTTAATCAATTTGGCAACAGAAACCGTGATATATGCATCAAAATATATAAATCAGTTTTAAAAATACGAAAGTTTCCGCTAATTATGAAACCCTTGTGAAGATAGTGATCACAACCCAAGAAGCATTTGAAACCCTAGTGCCAATCCAATGGCTCCGAAGACAAGAGCAAGAAAGAAAAGAAACATAGCTCCGGCAGAGGTAATTGACTTCAAATCGTTCCGCTTGTTCGGAAAACGACCAATCTCCGATGTCATCGAATCATCCCGCTTGTCCGGAAAACGACCAATCTCCGATGTCATCAATCTTTCCGATGAAGAAGACAACGACATTAATATCTTCAACTTCACTCCGAAAAATAACCCATATACAAAGCCTAAAACAAACAACTTAGAAAAAGGAGAGTCTTCAAATTCAAGTATCACTCCATTCGTTTGCGAAATATGCACGGACACGAAAACAATGAAGGATGCTTTCTACATCAGCGGTTGCTCTCACGCTTATTGCTCCGATTGTGTGGTAAAGTACATCAATTCCAAACTTGATGATAACATCGTCAATATTCGGTGTCCTGTTATAGAGTGTGAAGGTTTGTTGGATCCACAGTTTTGCCGACCCATTCTTTCAGACGAGGTTTATGATCGGTGGGGTCTGCTGTTCTGTGAGGCTTTGTTCAAAGTTTCGAAAAAGTTCTATTGCCCCTTTGCAGACTGTTCTGCTCTTTTGATCAACGACAGAATGAACCCTGTTAAAAATTCAGAATGTCCTAATTGTAATAGGATGTTTTATGCACGATGTATGGTTCCACAGCACGAGGTTTGTGCACGATGTAGGGTTCCACGGCAACAAGGAATTGAATGCAGTGAGTTCGAGAAGCTGAATATGTTCATGTGCGTTGCTAAGGATACGGAATGGAGGCGATGTCCCAAATGCAGAATTTATGTTGCCAAATCGGAGGGCTCCATCAACATGACATGCAGGTCGTCTTTTCTATTCAACATTCTCTTGCTTATATCCTTACTTTTTGAATAAATTGAACTACACAGCAATAGGTAAACTTTAAACAATAAAAATTGAGAAAAAAAATTATAATTTTGGTTTTAGAAATTGTGAGTAAACAATTAATTCTTATGCATTAACAATCTTTCCTTCAAAGATACCATCCTTCTTCACAATTCTGTTTTGCGAAACACACCATCCATGAATAATGTATTCCCATGGCATCGGACATTTTCAATGCTTCTTAAAGGTTAGAACCAGTCCCTCGCTCCAATTCTCCAGCATTGACAGATTTTGTAGCTGGTTGTAAGTAGACATAACAGAAAAACAGGCAGCAACCTTGTGCTTCAAAATCCACTTGTCAGCTGTCCCGAAGGTAGTAGTCGTACCAGCTACCTTCGCTAGTAATTCCTGCATGAGCATCTTATTGTCGACCTTGTTGAAGGTTTCTGAAAGGGACCACTTTTGCTTCGTTGCTTGTGAGTCTCCTTGTCGCTCTTTTAGAAGAATCTTATCATGGACTAACTCTTGCTTTAGCAGTTGCATTTTTCTTCCCATGCTTGCACTCAAGTTGAGCATCAGAGGCCACAATTCTCCATTTTTATCTATTGCATGGGCTTGTACTATATTATATCCGAACTTGAGTCTTATTTGCCATAAGTTTACAATATTAGTCGGCCTTGAACTTATGAGGATCAGGCTGTTAGGCTACAACTCCTCTCATGCCTTCTTAGTTTCGGGTTTGAACTCAAACATAGCCGGGTCATGTGGCTACATGTACTCCTTTTGTGTTTGAGTTATATACTACATTTTCTAGTTTTGTAGGATAGTAGAATTCATGTTGTAGAATAGATAGTTTAAAAAATATATAGTTGTGGACAGAAGGTCGTATTTTGCTACGTCCATTGAATGACCAAAGGCAACTCTGATTTCACTATTAGAAAATGTGGCGTGAGAGCTAGTGATGGAGTGTTCAGTAGCCTTGGACAAAAGGACACATGATAATTAGTTTACTCAGTGACGGATCCAAATATCTCAATTTGTGGGGTCAAGGTCATTTGTTATAAATATATATTTTGGTTGAAAATTTTATTATAAATTATATTCAGACAAAACATATATATGAGTACATATATAATCATTTTAATGATACACCGCTATAATTAAGCCAAAAAATTTATAGCATTATTTCTTCAAAATTGAAGACAACTTAACATTTGAAAAATATAGCTTCTCTCCATGTGTCTTTATACACCGTCAAATATATCATTTTTTGTGTATGTGACTAAACAATTATTAAAAATTTATCTTCAATACTTTAGGACATTGTTTAAGCATTCTAAAATAGTAACTTTTACATTGTAAATTTTATAATTATGACTTTTACATGTATTTGACTTGTATTTTCAAGACAATTTTTTTTTGAAGGTTCCTTAAACAATGCTCTTAGGAAATTTGTTGGCAAGACTCATACTTTAATCAATCTAATAAAGTTTCAATTAGTGGTCTTTGTGGGGGCAAAGCAAGATTTGAAGAGGGGGCAATACATTATAATGACTAGTTAGTAGTTACAAAATATTTGAAGGAGTGGGGTCAAGTGCCCCCATTTAGTATAGCCTGGATCCGTGCCTGAGTTCACTGGAGGAGGAGAGAATATGATGTGATGAATCATTCAATACTATTTTCATTGCATCTCAAATATGTTTACCTATTTATAGATGAGGCAGGTAAATTCTAGAGACTACATTCTAGAATGTCCATGACATCTACTTATACATTACATTCTAGAATGCTCATGACATCTACTTATACAAATGTAGTATTTGTTTATTCTACTAACTATTCAAGTAATCTAGAAGGATCTACAAGTGTGCATTATCACTTAACAAGTAGGAGTGATTCTTCTTTAAAAAAAAGTAGGAGTGATTCTATACCTTTCTAATGTATTATAGAAATACCAAGAAATGTGGATCATATTTCAACAGTAAGATTGCGTACAATACAATAAAATGGTGGGACTCTTTGAAGCATGGGTACTCCAAACATGGTGAAGACCTTTCCAAACCCTTTCCAGACCTTGCTTAAGCTGGAGCCTTAGTGCATCAGGCTGTTTTTTAACTCGCACCCTAGATTAGACAAGGTTAATCTTGGAATCAAAGACAATGCGATCTTGGAGTTAGAGGTCTATGCGTGCTATAGTATGTTGTCGATACCTTTCACTAACACTTTGCTAGATTGTTCTTCCTAAAAAAAATTCTAATGCAAACCTTGACTTTGGTTTGTTATTTTGCTTCTTTACCCTTTACCAATACGAGAGAATTATTTTTTATTTGATAATAGACTATATTAGGTTTAACATGAATGACCTTAAATATAGACTATTACCAACTTGATTGTTTCCTTACCTTTTTTTTTCCTTTCTAATTGTATAGATTATAAGCAGTACTAGGTTTGTTAGTATTTGTTGGAGGTATAAGATAACCTGATACCACCCACTTCATTCTTTAACCCTCTCACTTCAACCACCAAACCAATCTTATATGCCCTAAAAATATGCCATAGATAATATTACTTCAATATTTTACTTATTGTACTTAAATGTTTTTATTCTTTAACTCACTCTACTCCTTAACTCATTGCTTCCTTACCTCTTTCTAATTGCAGAGGTTCAATGTGTGATTATGAACTCATTGCTTCCTCTAGGGTTGGAGTTATAAGCAGGTTACTAACTCCCTACTAACAAAACAACTATGATTTGTTACATTAAGGCTTTGTTTGCTAGTTTGAAGAGGAAGGGAAGAGAGGATTTGAAAAAAAGAAGAAGAAAGTAAATGGAAGAAATAGAGGAAATTGAGAGGAGAGGGCTTTTGAGGGTTATTTTTCTTCAAAATATAAAACCCTCCTCATTTGGGGGAACTAAAAAATTGTATTGGAGGACAGTTTTGGGTTGTCAAGGTTTATATGAATTCTTCAAATTTAATTTATGTTGTTATAATATTTCTTAAAATTAAAAATATATTGATCATAAACATTAATTTATCAATCTCTAAAAAAACATTCTTTCAAAAAATGTGAAAGATTTATCAATTTTCCCGTATATTTCTCACTCTACAAAATCTTTCCTTTTCTTCCCCTTGAAACTCGCAAACAAAGCCTAAGAGACAAAAAAGGTTTTTTACTTTTTAGCCCTTGATCCCGTTCCTTATTTCCCTTGATTTGTTATTCCAAAAACTAAAAACAAAACTACTCATTTTTTATTTTATTTCTGAAAAAACAATTACATTTTTTTCTCTTTAGAAATTCATTGTCAATTCGATTGTTGTTTAAGTTGGACTTTTAAATTACAGGTGTGGTTGCAATTTTTGTTACAAATGTGGAGGTATTGACTAATACATATTTCCACAAGGAGAACTTTCTCTACTGGAAACCAGAGGGCTCGACAAAAATATATTTCCTAAAAACCCTAAAGGTGGAGTTTACACTAGTGCAACTTTTTCTAAATATGAAAGGCTTTGTGTAACTCAGTGAAACAATTCTCCACCCCCTTTCTTTCTCGTTTCTTTTTCTATTTCTCAATTTCTTGTATAGTTGTATTCTTCTTGTTGCTTTTGGTGTTCATACATGTGCTTTGTTCCGGTTTCCTGATTATTTTTATATCAACCAAACAATGAATTTTCGATAAGTTGATTTACATTTTCATGTGTTACTTTTGTCTTTATAAAAAAAAACCAGTGCATCGCATCGCCAGCCAAACTATGCATTTTCGATATGTTAGATTACATTCCTATGTAGGTGCATAAATGGGTTGTGTGACTCAATTGACGAGTATTAAATGACTGATCGATAGGGGTGTTGTCCCTTTTCAACACCAATCATACTGAGAATTCATATAAGAGCAAATATAATTAATGAAACATTTAATATAAGTCGCATCTTTATGGTTCATGATTCAATGTGTTGTTGATAAAGGTCGGATCTAAGTGTTGACAGTGAGTTACACATTCAATCAATTATGTTATGTGTCGTTTCATATTCCCATAAAGATGCATTTTGTGGCTCAATAAGTAATAATTAAATGAGTGTAAAGGGTGTTGCACCATTTTTAACTTCAATCATACTGGAAATACATAAAGAGCACACCAATAAGTAATGGAGAATGTTAACTGGTGTCTTAAGTGTATTGGTTAAGCAACTAAAATAAGTAACGGTCTTGTTAACTAGTACTCCTGGGACACTAGTTAAGGAAACAAAAAAGGAAATATTTGCATTGAAAATATAATTTTTTACACATTTTTAACTTTAACTACACAAGTTCCAAGGTCCATATGCTATATTTGGTTTCCTTAACCAGTGCCCCGGGGGCACTAGTTAACATTTTTCAATAAGTAAATTTTTAATAAAAAGTAGTATAATCATTATTTGGTTAAATGTAACATCAGTTAAATGTAACATCTTACATTTCCAAGACAAAATTTCTACTTCTAAATTCCTTAATCATTTCCCTTAGGGCACTAGTTAGCAAAATCCGTAAATAATTAATGAAACGTTCCATATTTTTATAAATTTACAATGACGTTGGTGCATGACTCAATGTGTTGTAAATACTCTCTCCGTCCCTATATTTAAGCACCATTTTGACTAAAAATTTGTCTCTAAATATAAACTCATTTTCAAATAACTAGATGCAATTTTTTCTTTCCTAAACATACATTTAATTAATATTACCAACTTGTCTTGAAATGTGAAAAGTCAGATTTAATACAAATACAAATAAATGACAATTTGGTAATATTAACACACAAAATAAACACATTAATTGCACTAAACACTTTTGTTAAAAAATGTGAAAAATGCAAAAAGTGTTTGCATACAGAGAGGAAGACGGAAGACAGAGGAAGTAAACATTTGATGAATTGCTCAATGTGTTGAGATTGGATCACTCATACGGGTAACACTTTGGTGACATTGAGGTGTCAATGTCATGTGACATTGACCAACCACAATGTCACAAGTGTGCAAAAGCACAAAAACCTATCAACCACAATGTCACAAGTGCGCAAAAGTACAAAAAACTATGATTTTCTTCTCTCTCACTAACAAGCATTTTTTTTTTTTTATCTCTTTGCACATTTGTGACATTGTGGTTGGCCAACGTCAAATGACATTGACACCCTAATGTCACCAAAGTGATAACTAGCAAAAGAGTTGTTAAAGGACCTACCAAGTGGAAGACTATGTCAAAATCATTGACTAGACCTTAACATTTAAAGGTGTGCCAGGTCGCTCTGGCAATTATAACTTGCAACTTTGTTTGTAGTGAACGTTTGTTAGTGTTGGGTGCTATTTTAGTAGTAAAGATCCTCTCCATTTTTCAAATTAAATGGACTATACAATTTGGTGAGAAATAGACACAAAAAATAGATAATAAATGCTTTTATTAAGTGGGTCTCACATACATTGATTATTTTATACTTTTTAAAGATTTTCTGTGTCTTTATCTCACTAAATGGAGAAAATTGAGAGAATTATAAATAGAGATCATCCTAATTTTCTGTTTTAGCCCCAACCGAGGAGTTAAGACCCTCTCCATTTGTTAAAAGTAAATGAATAATGACATTTGGTGAGAGATAAATACAAAAAAGTACGGAGTGGGTCTATCACCAAGTGGGTTCCACTACTATTAATTATTTTCAATTTTTTTTGTCTTTATCATTTACTAAACGCTATAATCTTGTAGTAAATATATAAGATTCATCATGAGAAACAATATTAAAAGAAATTCATGAAATTCAAAATTAGTTTTCTAACAACGTTCAAGTTGTTGTCACCACACTACAAGAAAAAAAGGGATTTTGCGATATTTAAAATGATGGATTGCGACGATTTAAGGAACGGATCAAGGAACGGTCGTTACTACCGTCGCAGAGGTTATTGTGATGGTTGCTAACAGTCGCAATACTATATTTGCGACCACTCAGAACTGTCGCAAAGTAGGCACCTTAATCTAAATTAAATGGGCTTGCGGCCCCTAACAATTGTCGCAAATCTTTAGTTTTAAAAAAAAGTGAATGTGGCATTTTTTGACAATTTAAATTAATATATTAATAAATATTTAAAATACATAAATATATAACTAAAAATATCTAAATTTCATAGGTAGTAAATTGTCGTTGGCCACTATAGTTTTTAAATATCGTTTCGTGCAGGCTGTCAGAACACGAAAAAATAGTAGAAAAATGTGAAAATGTAAACGCGTAAAAAGATGAAATACTTGTTTCATGATGGTAAATGTGTGAAGAAACCTTATAACAATCCTTCTTCAATGACATGAGACAATGTTTTTTGAAAAAATTGGAACATTTTGGATTAGGTATGGAAGAGGGAAGAAAGTTACTGAATGAATAATGTAATACCAATGAACTGCCTGATATATCAAACATGTATGGAAGTTGTGTATCGGTGACGTACAACGAACGAGGGTTAACTACTGTATATAGCGAACGGTAGATAACTAACGTTAGGGATAAAAGCGTCAATTTGGGATGTCTGAGAGTAAATGTTGAGTGCCTAAAGATCAATTTTCAAAATTAATATTTTATTGGAAGAAAATCTGCAAAATTAATTGATCCCATTATTATTTGCCATCAATAAGAATGTCCATTCGTAAAAAATAATAGACTATTACTTTTTTCACCCTACCTATTTCTCGTGCGCCCTTTTTTTCTTACAAAATTACGCATGAGGTTTCAGACTCTATAATTTGAACACTATTTGGATGCGTTCGGAGTATAGAATGATAAAACATTTACTCTCAGACTTTGCTTTTAAAAACAACCAAATTTAAGCAGCAGTCAGAATTTTACTTTAAAAAACAACGAAAAAACAACGTTAAAAATGATAAAAACATGTCAAATAAATAAAATAAAAATACCACCAAAAAGGTAAAAATCAAATATAACCAATGCAAATTTTTTCAATTTTTTTTTTGAGAATATGAAAAATTAAATAAAATGAAAAATGAGTCTAAAACCTATGGAATTTTGGATTGTGAAGGGCAGAGTCTCGGATTTTCGACTAGGATACAACATGAACAACTAACAATGACTAAAAACACAAAGATTGGGGGTTAGATGATTAGTACGGTCCTTAAACTGGTTATCCATCATACAAACAAACTTAGTATTTGTGTTGATACGGTTCAGATTATATAATTCATACTGTCTTCCCCTGAATTCTTAGCACAAGAGGGATGTTTAGGAGGTATTCAGATTTTATAATCCAAAGAATATAGAAAAGCACCCTATTTTTTGGTTGTTCGGATAATAAAATCCGAATCGGTGAAAAACTTATTTTTCTACCCAAAACAATGAGATAACTCATTTCGGATTATAAAATCCGAAATTCCTATGAGACTTTTTGTTATAAAAGTAGGGCGTGGAAGAGGTAAAAATATAGGGCGCTGAAGAAGGTCATGAGTAAAGAAAGGAATAGTCAAAGTGTAATTAATCTTGTAACCGATCTCTTTGTCAACAAAAAAAAATAATTCTTGTAATTTTTGGTACTGTCAATTAAACAATTAATTTAATTTTTTACTAATTTCAGTTTTTATTATTTTATTACTATGGATAATTAGGAAACTTTTTTCTTTAGATTGGTAAAAGTTCTACCAAAAATCCGTGACTTATGCATTAAAAGATAAAATCAGTTTTTAAAGTACGAATCTTTCTCCTTCAAAAAAAAAAAAGCACGAATGTTTCCGCTAAATATGAAACCCTAGGGAAGATAGTGACGAAGCATCTGAAACCCTAGTGAATTCCAATGGCTCCGTGGTCGTCAAGCAGGAGAAGAAACAAAGCTCCGGCAGATGTAATCGACCTCGAATCATTCCGCTTGTCCGGCAAACGACCAATCTCTGCCGTCATCGACCTTTCTGACGAAGAAGATGACGATATTAAGATCATCAATTTCATTCCCAAAAAAACCCCTTATAGAAAGCGTCAAAGAAACAAGTTTGACAAAGGAGAGTCTTCAAATTCAAGTAACACACCCTTCGTTTGTGAAATCTGCACGGACACTAAAACAATGAAGGATGCTTTCTACATCAGCGGTTGCTCTCACGCTTATTGCTCCGATTGCGTGGCATCATACATAGGTTCCAAACTTGAAGATAACATCGTCAATATTCGGTGTCCTTTTCCAAAGTGCAAAGGTTCGTTGGAAGCGGAGTTTTGCCGTTTTATTCTTCCGACTGAGGTTTTTGATCGCTGGAGTCAAGGGTTGTGTGAGGCTATGTTCGACGTTTCAGAAAAGTTCTACTGTCCCTTTGCAGACTGTTCTGCTCTTTTGATCAACGATGGAATGGAGGCTGTTAAAAACTCAGAATGTCCTAATTGTAATAGGATGTTTTGTGCACAATGTAAGGTTCCATGGCATGAAGGAATCGAATGCAGCGAGTTTGAGAAGCTTAACGTGAACGAGAGAAAGAAGATGTTATGTTGATGCGCCTTGCCAAGGATAAGAAGCGGAGGCGATGTCCTAAATGCAGCCTTTATGTTGCCAAATCTGAGGGTTGCAACAGCATGTTATGCAGGTTCTCTTTCTAGTTTTTATTTTTTTATTTTTTTAAGGAGGTTCTCTTTCTAGATACTCTTCCCTTGATTTGTGATTTTCTAAATATATATAACATTACACACAAAAGAAGGAGGTAAACTTAATAAAATAAAATTGAGAAAAAGAATTATAGTTTTGAATATACGATCATTTAACTTTTGTCATTCCAACATGAAAAATGTCATTGGTTGAACTCTTTCAAATTGATCCAGTAGTGAAACCACTTCTTATTTTTTGTTTCCTATATCATATCATATTGACTGAAGTTTTAAAAAGGGCTAAAATGAGTGACACTTCTAAATTTTAGAGATGATTAAATGCATTGGGCTTTGGCCCTCTTGTATTAAAAATAAATAAATAAATTATCTAATGCATATAATTTGTAGTTGTTGAAAACTTGAGATGAGTATTTATTTTAAGGGTGCACTTTTACTTTTTCAAGGGTAACTCTCACCATTGATAAGGTTAATCCTGGAATGAAAGGGAATGCAATGTTGTAGTTAGAGGTCTATGCAACTACTACATTACATTGTTATGCCTTTCACAATGCCTCTTTCACCAAAAGTTGAATTCTAAGCAGACTACCCGTGGAAAGATACTTAAAATTATCAAAAATTCTAATTATCGTTGACGATACTCTTTATAAATGAAAACAGATGACCTTCCTCATCTTTACGGTGAAGATGGTGATCTGGTTGATGTAGGTTTAATATGTGCTACATATTTATTTAATGTTGTTTAAATCAAACTTGTATCAATTAAATCATTATCTCAATCGTAAAATGAAGAGAACCATTAACCTCTACTATTATCACTGACTCAATGTTATCAATTTAGTGCCTACTCATTGCATCCTTACCCTTTTTTCAGTTGGAGGGATCATTGTAGCATAGGTAATACCTAGGTTTAGAATGAAACACTCAAAATGTGCTATTACTAACGCATTTGCCATGAGTTAGGTGGTGGGAGCAACAAAAATAGTAGTGCTAAGGTGGGAGGGACAAACACAATAGGTTGAAGAGGGAAAATATCATGTGGGATAGGCATATTGGCATGAAGAGGGTCAAGATGTGCCTGACTCGACTCAAAGTAAAGAACATATTCAAAAAATGTAACATCGCCTGAAATGAGGTACCGTTGAAGAGTTAAAGAGTAACAACGATATCGTTTTTGAAATCGATGTTAACCAAGAAACACACAATTTAGTGATCGGGCTGAGAGTTTGTCAAGATCAGGAGAAAGATTGTGGACAAAACATGTGGACCCAAAGACACGGGGTGGAAGTGGGTGTAAAGGGGTATTAGGAAAAAAGACTGAGTGTGGGACTTATGGGTATTGTGTGCTCGTTGGAGGAAACCTGATATCTTAGAAGATTAAGAAAAAAAATCTAGTTGCAAGATCGAGCACATTTGGTTGAAGAAGTTACTCAAAAAACTTCAATTCGAAGAAGCAGGACCATTGAAACTAATACGTGATAATCAAGCCGCGTTACATATTGCCTAAAAAAACCAGTCTTTCATGCGAGAACCAAACGTATTGAGATAGACTGCCACTTTGTCACTGATAAGATTGAATCATGCGACATTGTCACAATCTTTGTCAATTTAAATGATCAATTGGCGTATTTGTGGCAAGCTTGACACATTTAACTTATATGCATGAACTTGAGAAGTGTTAATATTTAATTAAATAGTAAATACTATATTTACGTTGTAAATATATTCTAGAACACTCTCTAAGTTACGTAGAATATTCATTTTGTTGTAAAAAAAAAAAGAATATTCCTTTTGTAATTATGCTTTTTGTAATAATTATTAAATGAAGTTAAAAAATTAGCAACCAGAGTTTTAAATCCACCACTTGAACAAACACAACCCATTAGTTAATGGATTAAATAAAAGGCATAAACAAAATATGATATTTAGTCATGTGTTTAACTTCTTGCTTACATAATACATCCTTCAGACTTATTTATAAGAGATATTTAGATCAATAAAAATTGACGTATATTTGATTGTATATCCCTAAACCAGAAACAAAACTTCAGTTTCTTTGCGATCCAAAAATTCAATTTTTTTTCTTTCATTACCAGTTCATTATTAATTTGATTGTATATTTAAATCATATTATTAAATTGCAGGTGTCATTGTAAATTTTGTTACATGTGTGGATTTGTCTACTCTATTGGCTGCAGATGTTTTTCGAGAATTGCTCAAGCTCAACGAAGCTCAACAATGTTTTTCTACTAATGGAACTTTCCCTAATGTGAACCCCATGGGTGGTGTTTCCATTAATGGAACTTTCCCTAACTTCCCCTCCTATTTTAATCCATACCTTTTAAATTCTCTCTCTCTCTCAATCCATTTTATATTTCCTTTTCATAGGTTGGTATTGTCAGCAAAGGCAAATTCAAGTCAGTTAAGCACAATTTTAAGTGATTGCACGAATGGTAATAATAGTTAACTAGTTTTAGACCTGCAAGTTGTGCTTTTGTATTTGTATTCTGTTGGATTATTTTCTTACAATTTTCTGTTGGATTTTAAAGTGGGATATTCACGATTTTTTAAAAATAACTTTTCTGGTACTTTTAAGTATGATGACACTTTATGATCAAATACATATATAACTTTTAGTTGTTGAAAACTTGAAATGAGTATTTATTGTAAGGGTACACCTTTACTTTTTCACGGGTAACTTTCACCTTGAAAGAGAATGCAATGTTTTGTAGTACCGTCACTAACTCATTGCTATTAACTTAGTGCTTACTCACTGCATCCTTATATTTTTTATTTGTTTTAATTGGAGAAATTCATTGTACTGATAAGACAATCCTAAGGTTTAACATGAACAACACTCAAAATGTGCTATTACATACGCGTTTGCTCCTTACCTTTGCTTTTATAATTCTTAACCAATAAATTTAAGAAAATGCAAGTGCAAACCAGGTCTCATCCTTCCTTTTAATTGATGTCTTCTCCTTTCTTTCTTGACCAATGCTAAATTTTGGTTCTCACATTTCATACTTAGCAACTAGACTAGAATGGTAATTCACATTGGATAATTAGGAAAGAGAATGGAACTTCTGTTTTTGAAGTTGATATCCAATAGGCTTGGTTCTTGGCGCAATAGGTTTGTGAGCTTAGGAGGGGGAGGTGTTGATTAATTCGATTCAGAATTCAAACCTAATCTTCTATCTCTCATTTATGAACTTGTCGACTAAGGCATGGAAGAGGATTCTGAGAATTTAGAAACGATTTATTTGGGGAGGATTGAAGGGTGCCAAGAAAATTCCTTGGGTTAGCTGGGAAGATCTGGTTAGGCCAAAAGATACGGGATGGTTGGAAATTAGATACTTGAGATTTATGAATCAAACTATGTTGGGAAAATGGCGGTGTAGATTCCTCTCCGGAGGAGCGGGCCTGTGGAAGGATATTCTCTGCACGTTATAGTGTGAATCTGGTATAGTCCGTCAAGGGGAGGAGTTGGTGTTGGAGATATGTGTTGGTCTAGTGGAAATGGGTGTCATTGATAGGGAAGGAGGTCAAGGCTAGCAGTTACTGGTTCTCATTTGTTGTTGTTAAGATTACGATGAATGGGGCCCTAACTCCCTTTTGGGAGGATGTGTGGAGGGTGTTTGTTTCTCAAGGTTGTTTTAGTTTTCATCTCAGCAATATGCCTTTGTGCCAATGGGTGAGTGGTACGTTGGTGTGGGATATGAGGCGGAGACAAGTACTATTTGTTTGGGAGCAGCACTCAGTGGAGGAGTTTTTGGATGTGTTGGAAGGGCATCCCCATTTGGAGGGTTCAGACTTGTGACTTTAGAAGTTCACTGCGGACGGGGAGTTTTTGGTTCGATCAACATATGGCTACCTCTCTGAGGCTCATTGGACCATGGTGCAGAGTTGGACCCTATCAAAGGTTCAAGTGTTTTATTGGAAGCTCCTTCTTGATAGGATACGACAATAATGAATTTCCAGAGGCTCGTAATATTGAGTGATCAGGCTGCTACTTGGTTGCTTTGCATGGCGAGGAGCCGAAATATGTTAGTAATCTTTTCGTGACCTTTGGGGTAGCATCGAGGATTTGGTATAGAACTTTTGGGTGATTAAATTGGGACTTGGTTCTTTCGGGAGAGTTGTTATGTCTTTTTTAGGGATGTGTGTTTGAAGGTGAAAAAAACACAAGAGGGGGGGGGGGGGGTGGATTGGGTTT